>MDSX01036653.1_pt1 | contig 14911 bp, 16 predicted proteins | sample 811141 | NCBI WGS metagenome assembly MDSX01 (sample SAMN05326642, study PRJNA326480) | marine metagenome | isolation source: seawater | place: Atlantic Ocean: South East | collected 2010
GCCTATCTGGAGACACTTTTATCAAAATATTTTCTATCACCTTCATTTAGAATTCTTTGGTCAACAATGGAATAATGAAGTCTCAGAATAACATTGATTTTGTGTCACTTCAATCTTATTACCCAGTAAATTAAACTTTCAAGAAAATTATTATCCACAACCAAATGTCTATCTCACAGTGATTTTATCAATTTCCAATTTGAACATCTCTGCTTTTTTGTTAGAAACTAGTATCGCAATTTCTTCGAGAACTTTTGAAGGATAATTGGGCATGTCTAATCTTCTACCTCTGAATCTGGGTTCCATTTTAGCTAAAGGAATAGATATAGTTTCCCATTCTCCTGTGGTACTGAAAATGTAAACATATGAGTGCCGATCATATTTATCTGATTTTGTTCTAAACTGATATTTTTTTCCATCACCTTTAAGATGTATTAATATTTTAGACCTACCATCTATATTTTTCTCACTAAAACTAGAACGTATAGAAGAGAAACCACCATTATTTTCTAGAGACACACTGCCATAAAAAGTGGCATTCCCTTCATGGTTGAGACTAAAATTTCCAGCAGAACGTCCTCCCATAACACCATCATCTACAACTGCCCAATTGGTTAGATCACTATCCTTTGTGAACTCAAAAAGAACCATACTCTCATGTAATAATAAAAAACTTAAGCAAAAATTTATGCACATCATAATCATAGAATAATTAACATCAATTGGGAAGGCTTGGTTTAAAATTTTTGATATTAACATATAAACTTTAGTCTTGAATTGTTCGACTAACTAAATAATGCCAACAATCACTATTCAAAACGTTTTTTCAGCTCCTAATTTCACTAACAAAAAACATGTTATAGAAGTATTTTAAGAACATATGACATCTCAATTGAGCATTGCACAAATTATAGTCAGACGACATAGATATTCAGTACCTAGCGAAGAAAAAATCCAATTTTAATTTCCAGACCAAACTCAAATCTGTAATTTCCAAGATGAAGTATTTCTATATTATTCTCTTTGGCCTATTTATCTCCTGTACAAGTGGGAAACTACTCAACCATGAATTCACAAGAAAGCTAGATACCACCACTAGGCCTATCAATTATCAAGTAAAAAAGACTTATATGGCTGGATCAGTTTCAGCAAGCAACGAATTTCCAGCTGCTCGTTTGAATGATTTCATGCAACTGAATGATTCCACTTATCAAGTGACTATTAGCCCTGAAAATGTACCTATTAATGAAAGCCCTTGGTATGCATTTCAGATTTGGTCAGATATTCCTCAGCATATTTATCTAAAGCTACATTATACTGAACACGAACATCGATATAATCCAAAATTGAGTGATAATGGTGACACATGGACTGAAATGGCAACCGACCTTATCCAATTGGACCAAGACAGTGTACATGCAACGATTCAGCTAGATCTGACCCCTCAAAAACTATGGGTAGCTGGTCAGGAAATCGAGGATCATAGACGGGTCGGAGACTGGATGGAGCAGTTCAAAAATCATCCCTCAGTGTCTCTAGGGTCAGCAGGAACTAGTGTTCAGGATCGTTCATTATATTATATGAACATTACCAATGGTGAGAATAAAAAGAAGCCAACAGTAGTAGTTATAAGTCGTCAACATCCACCAGAGGTCACTGGTTATTTAGCAATGAAAGCATTTATCGAAAAGATCATTGAGGATGGAGCAAACAATGGCTTCCTAGATAAATATCGAGTAATGGTATATCCACTCATGAATCCAGATGGAGTGGATCTCGGCCATTATAGACATAATACTGGAGGAATTGATATGAATAGAGATTGGAGCTTTTATCATCAACAAGAAAACAGAACTGTAGCTGAACACATTGTCTCAGAAACCAACAAGGAAAAAAATGAAGTGGTACTCGGTTTAGATTTTCATAGCACATATTATGATGTCTATTATACCAATGATGAAACTGTAGAAGTGAGAATTCAAGGATTCACAAAAGAATGGCTGAAACGATTAGAACGAGATCTAGATCTCGAAGATATAAATGAACAAGCTAGTGGCTATGGTGCTCCGACATCGAAAGGATGGTTTAATAAACAATTAGGTGCTGAAAGCATCACTTACGAAATCGGCGATGATACACCAAGAGATTTCATCCAAGTCAAAGGACATTTATCCGCTGTACATATGATGGACATACTCTTGAAGTATGGTGAACGATGGAAGCTCTATAAATAGTAATATTCTAAGTCTTTTCTTAACTAAACCACAAGAAAGCAATCTCTTAAATGCTTAGAGAGATCAGGTTACTAAAAGTAAATTCAATAAAAAAAGGTGAACAACCTGGGTCATTCACCTTTTTTACATTTAGTTATTCTAGCAATTCTAAAGCGCTGGAATTCTCAAAATCTGTCCTGGATATATTTCATCTGGATCTTTAAGCATTGGTTTATTTGCATCAAATATCGTTGGATATTTCATCGCATCACCATACACTTCTTTGGCAATTTTAGATAAATAGTCGCCTTTTTTTACTTCATAGAAAGTAGATTCTGGTTCAGGATTTTCGACATGAATATTATCAGCTACAGCTCCCACACCTTCTACATTCCCCAATGCCAAAATTACCTTTTCTCTATCCGAATTTGTATTAGTAGATCCTTCAACAATTACTTGCTGAGCAAGTCCAATTTCTAAATTAGAAATAGGAATCTCTAGAGATTTAATAGCATTTTTCAAAGAAGCAATTCTTGTTTCTTCTTCTGTTAATTCTACTTCTTTTTTACCAAATACCTTTTTTCCGGCATTTTTAATAAATGAAAATAAGCCCATGTTTTTTTGAATTAAATTTTTTTATAAATACTTCTTAATGATCAAAACTTAGGTTAAAAAAATCAATCTCTTTGATTTTTGTTTTGTCAGGCTTTCTTAACTAACCCAACCAAGAACAGAAGAACAATTGCCCCACCGAGAGCAGTTAGAATACTAGGAATATTAAATCCTCCTGTAGCTGCACCTGCAATTCCAAGCTGTCCAGCCAACCAACCACCAACAAAACTTCCTAGAATTCCTATAACAATATTTCCAATGGTTCCAAATCCTCTACCTTTGATAATTTGTCCAGCTAACCATCCTGCTACGGCTCCAAGTAGGCACCAAATAAGAATACTTTCAATAGTCATAATAATGTTGATTTTTTAATGTTTTGAAAATTGTCTACACCTATTATACGAGACATTGAACCAAACGTCACATTTTAGTCTATAATCTGATATACTTTTTTGAAACTATACTATTAATATTCACAAGAACCAATTGGCGAGGTATCCCTTTGATCTATTCCTGCTTGTAGAGTTGAGAACTATTCAAACAAAATTTCTGCCCACAAGAATTACTGAATAAGGAATCTGTTGGATTAGAATGTTGACAATGACAATAAATAATATCAACCCTGTATTTCATATTCCTAGAAGTTTCTGACGACAATTATTGAGAAATTTGGATTTATTGGGATTATGGGTTTGACATTGAAAGCAAATCATGAATTTTGGGATTCAGATTTGTAAGATAGCGATTAATCATGATGCTGCAAGTTGGCCAGAGTGAACAACGATAATTCACCTGTGATTCCTGCCACTTGAGGTTTTTTTAAGAAGATTGAATTTCCCAACTACTGAAAAACGTAAAATTTAGATGTGCTACTGATTATTATACTTCTTCTGGCCTCTTTCTTCCCGTCACCTTCTCATACACCATCCAAAGATCCATTTTAGGATCAGGATCTAATCCCTTTCCCATTCGAACTAGCTGGAATTGATGCCAAGGTGTCTGAAGCATACCAGTCATATCTATCTTATCTACACCAGTAATCAGATCAGGAACAGAGCAGTCCATCATTTTACCACTCAGAAGGTCCTTTGCTACATCAGGAAAAACACAAAATGGTCTACCTAAACCTACGAAATCCAGTTCACCATTATCTACCGCTTTTTCCATCGTGTTGATAGTTCTGAAACCTCCAGTTAACATCAGAGGACTTGATATTTTATCCCTTACCTTTTTAATAAAATCTATAAAATATGCTTCTCTCTTAATAGTGCTTTCTTTATGTTGAGTACCCACCATCGCCGCTCTTTCATATGTTCCTCCTGATACTTCTATCATATCCATACCAGCTTCATCTAGCATTTGTATTACCTCCATAGACTCCTCTTCAGTAAATGCCCCTCTTTGGAAATCTGCTGAATTGATCTTTATTCCTAACGGAAAATCAGCTCCTACTTTGGCCCTCATATTCTTATAGATCTCCATGACAAACCGCGATCTATTTTCTAAACTTCCACCCCATTTATCTTTTCTAATATTAGTCAAGGGAGATAAGAATTGATTTACCAGATAGCCATGTGCTCCATGAATTTGTGCTCCTTTCATTCCTGATTTTTTAGCAATCAGTGCTGCAGTAGCATATCGTTCTATCAGGTCTTCTATTTCATTCTCAGGAAGAGGCCTTGGTTCTAAGTATAACTTACTGGGCATTCCTATATTAGAAGCACTTACAGGTGCTTTATCCAAATATATAGGTGCCTGTCGTCCAGGATGATTGATTTGCATCCATAAGTGAGTACCATATGCTTGGGCACTATCAGCAAGTTTCTTGTAGTCATCTAAAAATTCATCATCCTCAGCGATCATTACATTAGCATTAACCAGATGATCCTTGTCTACCATAGTATTGCCTGACATAAGGATACCTGCACCTCCTTTACCCCATCTTTCATACAAATTGAATAGGGCATCAGATGGCCTTCCATTTGCCTCAGCTATTCCTTCACTTAATGCTGATTTTACTATTCGATTTGATATTACACTACCATTTGGGAGTGTGAAAGATTGACTTAGAATCCTTTTTGTCATATTCCTTTTTTGAGAAAAGTGGTAAATGTAAAATTCCCTGATTGCATTCTAATCATAGATTATAAAAATTTATCTAGCTTAGATAAAATTCATACTATGACTAAGCGAAGAACATTTCTTCATAATGGGGCAACTCTAGCTGCATCTATGCCATTCCTTCCTTTTCTGGATAAATTTAAATCTCAATCCATTGGAAAAAATAGAGTGAATATCTACGCAACGAATTGGGGCTTCAAAGGTGATTTGGATGAATTTTGCAGTAAGGCTAAAGAAAATGGATATACTGGAATAGAGATTTGGACTCCACATAATCCAAAAAGCAAGAAGGCCCTCATTGATGCCATTACAAAATATGACCTGAGGTTAGGATTGCTTTTTGGTAATAGCAACAATTCTTTTGACTCGCATTTCAGCACCTTTACTTCCACTCTTCAAAATGCCCTAGATCTTAAACCTGATTTTATAAATTGCCACAGTGGGCGAGACTATTTCTCCTTTGATGAAAACTGTAAGATTATAGAATTTACTTTAGACAAACAGAATTCTTCAGGTATTCCTATCTATCATGAGACACACAGGGCTAGAATTCTATTTGCAGCACACATTGCAAGACAATTTTTAGAAAAATATAATGATCTCCATGTCACTCTAGATATATCGCATTGGTGTTGTGTCCATGGTTCTCATTTAGGAGACCAGGAAGAAGCTGTCAAATTGGCTTTATCTAGAACTGGTCATGTGCACTCTCGTGTAGGTTTTAATCAAGGACCTCAAGTACCAAATGTCGATGATCCACAATATCAAGATATCATTAAGACTCATTTTGGGTGGTGGGATGATGTTGTGAATGATTATGCAGACAATGAAAAGGTTCTTACCATGACTACAGAATTTGGTCCACCTCCCTATATGTGGACTAAAGCTTTTGATGGATCACCCGTTGCTGATAATTGGGAGGTAAATCTGAAAATGAAAGAGCTTTGGGAACAGCGATATATGTTATAATGATTTATCCACGTCTCCATTTAATTTCCAATCAGCAAGAGTTACCACAGAATTTAATAGATAGAATATATACTTAGCTACATTCGCGATATTGACTAACATAATATTCTTTATAAGCTGAATCACATTATAAATTGCCCAGCTCAACCATGTCTCCTCATATTTGAACGCATTTGCAAAATTGGCTCCAAGTGATATACCAAAGGTCAATGAAACTACAATGAGAAATGCATGATCTGTTTTACCACCAAAGAGGTATGCTCCTAAATACACTAGAGCAAATCCTAAAATCATTCCAATAAAAGCAATCAAATAATAATGTCTATCCCTTTTCCTGACAGTTACACCATTATTCCATCTGAACACAGAAAAACTATTGAGAAATAGTGAAATAGGATAAGTAATTATAGCAGAATGGTTGCCAAACAGATAATCAATAGTGCCAGAGCTGGCAGAGGTAGCCACTCCAATCATATTACCCACATTGTTTTGCTTTCCTATTAGTCTAGCAGATAATACGGAGAAGATAGCACCTATAATAGACCATAGACCTAAAGGAATAGCTCCATTCTTGATTTGAGGCCACAAATCAGAAATGGGAATACCAAATGTCATTTCTCCATTCTGATAATATGTGCCATGGAAGTCTCGCACAATACATGTTCCTAATATTAAAATCACACCAAATAAATCTATGTATTTAGAATGAACAAGGCTTCTTACAAGAGTTTTAGTATTCACTATATGAGATTGACATCAGAAAGATAAAAGGATGTATGAAAACTCTACTTAAGATTAACAAAAAAAGCACCAATGATTATCTTCATTGATGCTTACTTACTATTCGGTTTAGAATGGATAGGTTAAGACAAAAATTCTACTTTGCCAGAATTGATATCATACATTCCTCCTATTATTTCTATTTCCCCATTATTTACCATTTCGGCAAGTACAGCGCTTTCATTAAGTATTCTTTGAATATTGAGATTGACATTTTTTTCTGCCACTTCATTTACAAAAGATATATTAGCAGATGTTCTTTGATCCACCTCGGATGGTGAAGTTACGGTTTCCACTGCAGGTGAAATCTTCTCTAACATCGCAGTCAAATTACCCAACTTAGCATGATCACATGCTCCTTTTACCGCCCCACAACTGGTATGGCCTAAAACAACTATGAGAGGTGTACCCGCCAATTTACAGGCAAATTCCATACTTCCTAAGATATCCTCATTTACAAAGTTTCCGGCTATTCGCACACTAAATATATCCCCTATACCTTGATCAAAGATCAGTTCTGACGACACCCTAGAGTCTATGCAACTTAATACTGTTGCAAAAGGGAATTGTCCTTTGCTTGTGTCCTTTACTTGTGTATTTAAGTTTCTATTAGCTTTTTGACTATTTACAAACCTTTCATTTCCAGCTTTAAGAATGTCTAGAGCTATCTTTGGCGAAACAGATTCTTGAGTGGATTTGGTTTGTGTTATGGTGTTGAATTCTAATATATTCATTTTTATATTTTTAAATGTTATCAATAATAATTGGCTTATGCGGCCTTTGGTCCAAGTTTGAAAAATTCGATATAGCTATTTGGATTGACTACTGTTCCCCTTTCTGAAATTAACTTTACATCTATATCTCTATTTCTAGCTTTTAGATTGAAATCTTCAAGAATTTCAACAATATCATTATCCAGATATCTGGTTTTTGTCACATCCAGTTCTAGATATGACTCTCTTTGTAGCTGGTCCAGTTCTTTGAGGATTGCTCCTTTGTTAAAAAAAGTCACTTCTTCAGCAAGAGTCATTTTGACCTTTCTCTTTCCATTACTCTTGTCCTCAATATGCAGAAAATGAGAGTTTTGGTAACTCTTAAATAAAATAACGATGACTCCTACGGCTAACCCTAATCCTATACCAATCAATAGATCAGTGAAAATGATGCCCAATACAGTCACAATGAAAGGCACAAACTGCTTCCAACCCATTTCATACATGATTTTAAACAATTGAGGTTTTGCCATTTTGAATCCTACAATTAAGAGAATAGCCGCTAAAACAGATAGAGGGATCATATTCAAAATCCCAGGTATAAGTACCACAGAAAATAAAAGAAGAAAACCATGAATAATTGCCGACATTTTTGACTTGCCATTAGACTGAATATTCGCAGAACTTCTGACTATCACCTGAGTAATAGGAAGCCCCCCTATCATGCCAGAGATAATATTACCTGTACCTTGCGCTAACAACTCCCTATTGGTAGGTGTTACTCTCTTTCTAGGATCTAATTTATCAGTTGCCTCTACACATAATAGAGTCTCCAAACTTGCAACAAGAGCAATTGTAAATGCCGTAATCCAAATAGCTGGATTACCTATCTCTGAAAAATTCGGTAGGCTAAATTGTCCAAGAAATGATGAAAAATCCTCAGGAACTGGTACACTTACTAAGTTATCATTTGTTATTGCCAAAGTGGAATGTCCTGTCGTCAAATTATAATATAGGATTCCCAAGCCTACAGCGACTAAAGGGCCTTGTATTATCGTAAATATCTTCCCTCTTTTGCTCAAAATTTTATCCCAAAGCAATAAAACAGCAAGTCCGATTATGGCAATCACTGTAGGCCCTAAGCTTATATTTTGAAACATCAGAAGAATCTCAGAGAAAGTATTTTGCCCATCTACTTGCAAGAAAGCAAAATCACCCTCTGGATTAGAGTCATACCCAAAAAAATGAGGGATTTGCTTTAGAATGATAATTATACCAATCCCTGTAAGCATTCCTTTAATGACAGAAGAAGGAAAGTAATATCCAATGATTCCAGCTTTGAGGAATCCAAAGACCATTTGAATAACACCACCTAAGACAACTGCCAAAAGAAAGTTTTCATAACCTCCTAATGCACCAATTGCGGTCAATACAATTGCAGCTAGTCCGGCTGCAGGGCCACTTACTCCTATTTGTGATCCACTTAGAGAACCCACGACTATTCCTCCCACAATACCTGCAATGAGGCCACCAAACAATGGAGCTCCACTTGCCAATGCGATACCTAGACATAATGGCAAAGCCACGAAAAACACAACTATACTTGCAGGAATATCACTTTTTATATTATGGAATATTCCTTGCGAATTATTTTTAGACATATTATTATATATTATATGTAATTGTCTCATTAAGAATACAATAACTATGATTTTCTTAATGAAAGTCTTAAATACTATGAATAGAAAAATGATTGAGAATGATAAACTAAATCTGCTCTGGAGGAGGTGTTTGGATATCTGGATATATATTTTGAAGGATTGAAAAGTTATACATATCTAAATCAAGTGAAGAAGACAGATCACTTGATGGATCTTCGTTTTCATTCAAAAGAATAAGGTTTTTCTTATCCTTCTTTTTGTCTTTTTTCGATTCAGAGCTTTCTGTCCATTCAGTAATCTCATTTTCCATTAGCATAGGAAGTTCCATCAACATACTTACAGAAAGTAATGATAAAAGAAGTACAGATAAATATTTTCTGAATTGAGTTGTTCTCATCCGAGTAATGAACTCATTTCGAAAAAAAATGTTTTTGAGAATCAAAGTTTTTTTGCAGCATGAAAGAGACTCTAAGCAAAATTTAAAATATATCCCAATACTCCACCTCCAACAATAATCCATAATGGATTAATCATCTTAACAAAAAAATAGACCACAAAACTTACAGTTGCAATTATTATAGTCTGCCAAGAAACCAAAATACTTTCTGCCATTTTAAATGTCACGGCAATCATTACAGCAACGGCCGCAACATTCACAGCTTCTAAAAATGAAGTAAGTTGAGGGTTTTGTCTAATCTTTTTAACAATAGGGTTCAGTAACCAGACGTAAAAAAAAGATGGAATGAATATACCTAATGTAGCCAGTACCGCACCAGATATTCCTCCTACTTTGTAACCAATAAAAGTAGCTGTGGATAATACTGGCCCAGGAGTAATCTGACCGATAGCAATAGCTTCTACTAAATCAGAATGTGTCAGCCATCCCAAGTTATCTATCAACTCTCCATCTAGATATGCAAATAAAACATAACCACTACCAAAGAGTACCGCTCCGACTTTAAGAAAGACAAAGAATAGCTTCAATGGAGTATATGAAGCTGAAGTGACAATGAGAGCTGGTAATATAGCTAATACATTCAGTCTCTTAGATGGAATGAGCATACTTAAACAAAGTGCAATAAAACCTGCAGCGAGAATTGCCAAAATCTCATTAATCCCGAGAAGAGATGCAATAAGTACTATGACTCCAATAGCAAGTAGGAGGTAGTTTTTAACTGCTTTTTTACCCAACTTGAATATGGCTCCTGCAATAAAAGAAAGCACAGATGCTTTGATGCCGGCAATGATAGGTGCTGTCCATGCCAACTGACTGATATTCTCAAAGAATATGGCTACCAGAAGCGTAATCAAGACTGCAGGAAAAATAAAGCTCATTCCTGCTACAAATAAGCCTCCCACTCCTGCCCTGTGATATCCGCAATGCATGGTCATCTCTGTAGAATTGGGGCCTGGGATTAGGTTTGTAGCCCCCATATAATCTAGAAACTGTTCAGTAGAGAGCCATTTTTTGCGCTCTACAAGATCATCCTGCATCATTGCAACATGAGCAGCTGGTCCTCCAAAAGCTATAAACCCTAACTTAAAAAAATATTTGAAGACGTCCTTTAATTTGGAATTCATAGATCAGATTCTATCAATATTCAGAAATCAAATTTCGCCAACAATGGCCTCATTTATATTCATAACATGATCCCCTATTTTCTCCAAAAGAGAAAATAGATTATTGAATAATCTCGATGATTGCACATTGTATCCAGATTTGCCAATATTATTCAAGTCATAATCTCTTAACTCATCTCTCTTAGTATTGATCTCACCTTCTATTTGCATTGCTTTATCTAATGTAACAGATTCATATCTTGGCTTACTAAGATTATTTACCAAGACTTCAAAAGACTTGTCTATTAGATCCAACATTCCATTGAGCCCTTCTAATTGATCCTTATTAAAAGACAAATCAGATTCAATTTTTCTCTCATAGATCTTTGAAGTCTGATAAAACACATCCCCTATTCTCTCTAGGTCATTACATATATTTATCACACTTCTGAGTTTGGCACTTGTAAGTGGAGTGACTTCCTCTTTTGCCAATTTCGTGATGTACTCAGTGATATCTACTTCTAATTGATCTGTAATTTCCTCATACTTCCTTAATTTTTTAAGCATTTTATTCTGCTTCTTACTAGAAAGTGCTGGTTGCATCAACTTCCTCAAATAATCCGTCATACGAGCAGTGACCTGTCCGAAATGAGCAGTTTCCTTTTGAAGCTCAATAGTTGCTAATTCTGGTGTGAGAGTTGTTGTAGAGATAAATTTAAGACCAACCTCTTCATCATCTTCAGCCGTCGGTTTGACACTCCATATAGCACCTTTTACAAGCCAAGGAACAAATCCTAATAGCAAAAGAACATTTATAAGATTAAAGAATGTATGAAAAGCTGATAGTCCTATCGGCATATCTTCTGGAGAGGTATAGGGATTTCCTATTCCAAATACATTTTCTACAAAACTGGCAAGGAATGGAAGAATTACTGGCATTAAAATTACCATCCATGTGACGCCAATAATGTTGAACATTGAATGAATACGGGCTGATCGTTTAGCATTTGTATTTCCAACAATAGATGCTAATTCTGCAGTAATAGTAGTTCCAATATTTTCTCCCAAGATCATGGCAGCTGCTACATCAAAAGGTAACCATCCCTGAGCACACATCGTCAATGTTACAGCCATTGCAGCACTACTGGATTGAACTATAATAGTCACTAAAGCTCCAACCAACACAAAAAACACTCTTGAAAAGAACCCCCATTCAGTAAAGCTCTGTAACCAATTCAAAGCATCTGTATTATTTTTTAAATCTGGAACAGCACCTTTTAAATAACTCAACCCCAGAAAAAGAATGGCAAATCCAATAATGAATTCTCCCCAATATTTGAATCTGGTTTTATTTGAAAAAAGCATGGGTAGGCCTACTGCAAATAATGGTATTGAATATGCACTCAATTTAATTTTAAAGCCTAAAATTGATATTAGCCATCCAGTGACTGTGGTACCAATATTAGCCCCCATCATCACACCAGCTGATTCTACAAGAGACAATAACCCAGCATTCACAAAACTCACCGTCATTACTGTAGATGCCGAAGATGACTGTACCAATGCAGTTACCAAAAACCCAGTAAATACGCCGAGGTAACGATTTTTAGTCATTGTTCGCAATATTGATCTCAATTGAGATCCTGCTGCTCTTTGTATACCTTCACTCATCATCTTCATACCAAAAATAAAGAAGGCCAGTGACCCTAATATTTGTAGAATTGATCCTATTCCGATACTCATAATCTAAATTTTAGTTGGTTTTATACATCAGTTAAAAGTGCATATCCGTTTGAAATCTGAAATATTTAAGATCTGCACCACCGTCTACATTTCTATAAGTGTAATCCGTTTGAACTTTTAATTTATGGCCTACTATATACTTTGAAATACCCATGGTGTATTCCTTTTCAGCATTTGCAACATTGATATCAGGATTATTAGTAGTATATCTCATCGTGAACTCCCAATTAGAAGGAAGGTTATATCCTGCTACTACATTTACTGCATTTCCGGTGTAGAATGTCCCTATATTATTACCCTCATTGTCAAATACGGATGGAATTTCGTCTCCAGTATCTCTCTGAGCATACTCAGCCATGAGAGTCAAGCCTTGGTACTTAAACATCATATCAAGAAAAAATGTATTGAGGTCTTTTCCAAAATATGATCCTGATTCATCAGTAATAAAGCTCCCGCCTCTTCCTCTAGATCGCACAGCATTGTTATTATTGTCATAACTCATTGCAAGTGAAAGTTTAGGAGTACTTTCTCGCTTGGTGGCTCCACCTTTGTAATCACCTTTACTCTCAAAAGCACCAAAAGGAAATAATTCCATTTTAAAAGCATATCCATATCCATCAAAATGGCCAGCTGTCACATTTCTTCCTTCACCACCAGTGATGGCAAAAGTTTCCTTTACTAAAAATTTATTTCCTATCAAATGATGATGAAGTAGCTGGAATCCCACATCACGATCTGTAGTATATCTACTGTTTAGTCTAGATCGATCTACTAATTGTAGGTCTCCAGATGAAATTACTCTTTCCCTATTTCCAGGTAACTTTCTTTGTCCAAAAAGGATAGACCAATTTTTATAAAAATTGTAACTCAATGATGCATCTAAAATGAGGTTAGCTGCCTCACTAAATTCAGAACCACTACCTCCTGAAAGATCTCTATTTGAAAGTGATAGCTCTGCTTTGAATTGAAGTTTTGGGTTGAGGATAAATCCTCCAAACTTCAACCTTGATCTTCTGATGAAGAATTTTGCATTCTTTTCGGAAAAATCACCTGTTGAAACGTCCTCCTTCCATTGGTGATCAAATAAGGTTTGGATTCTGAATCCAACTTTCATTTGATAAGATGAATCTTTTCCATTGATGGTAATCCCTTTACCAAATTTATCAGCACTAATTTGACTACTTACGACTAAGGAAATAAAAATCAAGAGGATGCTGAGAAACAACTTTTTCACTGCCCAAAAGTATTTTGCCCAATATTAAGATAATGTTATCAATTAATACTCGATGTGCAAATTGAAAAAAAAGGTAAAATAGCGATATTAAAATAATAGGACATAGAAAAGCCCTTACAATTCTGTAAGGGCTTCCTTCAATAAACGTCCTACATGAAGAGGCAAACCCTCTCATCTTATATAGCAATAATTATTTGGGCAAAACTACTTCATCAATGACATGCACATATCCATTAGACCCTTTCAAATCAGTAGCTGTTATCTTTGAAATTCTTCCTTTTTCATCTTTTAAAATGACATGATTGCCTTTCATAGTAGCAGTGAGAGTCCCGCCTTGTACAGTTTTCATGGTGAATTTTCCACCTGATGCATTCATAGCTGCTATAAGGTTTTCTGCTGAGACTTCCGCTGGGATGACATGATAAGTAAGGACATTGACCAAATCACCTTTATTTTGAGGCTTCAATAAAGTTTCCACTGTTCCTGCAGGTAGCTTTTCAAAAGCCAAGTTTGTGGGAGCAAATACGGTGAAAGGGCCGTCGCTTTTAAGGGTCTCTACCAGGCCAGCTGCCTTTACTGCTGCTACTAAAGTAGTATGAACATCAGAAGATATCGCAATATCTACAATGTCATCATGGGATCTAGAATATGACATGACTTTAGTCTTTTTATGACATTGAGCCAACACTGCTGATGATGCGAAAAGTGAAACCAAAAAAAATGAAACAAATATCTTTTTCATAATGATTAAAAGTTTTAATTAGATAAATAATTGAATTACACATCTACATACCAGAAAAGTCTCTACTTGGATTTTTTTTGCAACTATTTATTTTAAAATGAGTTATCCATATGCTCATAGCATGAAAGACTAACATCATTATTACATATGGAAGAGTCTCATTATCAAAGACTTATCACAGCATTAAAAAAAGGAGAAGAAAAAGGCATAACCGAAATTTATGATCTTTATGCTGATGCATTATTTGGTGTGATTCACCGTATAGTAACAGATGAAGGACAGGCATCAGATTGCTTGTAGGAAGTATTTTTAAAAATTTGGGAGAATGGAAAGAGTTATGACTCTGATAAAGGGAGGCTTTTCAATTGGATGTCTAGAATAGCAAGAAACACTGCGCTAAATGTAATAGAAAGTAAGGGATATAAAAATCAGAAAAGAATCCAAACAGATGAAAAAATTGTATCTATTAATGAGAAATATTCCACCACAGATAAGTCTGAATGGATGGACCTAAAAGGAATAGTAAATCAGCTGCCTGAGAAATATCAAGAAATTATTTTCTA
>MDSX01104618.1_pt1 | contig 14908 bp, 9 predicted proteins | sample 811141 | NCBI WGS metagenome assembly MDSX01 (sample SAMN05326642, study PRJNA326480) | marine metagenome | isolation source: seawater | place: Atlantic Ocean: South East | collected 2010
ATATTTAAAGATCCATTAATGGCTGGGACATTAAAACTTGCCGCACAAATAGCCCCTTCCGAAGCAAGCGTATTAATTACAGGTGAATCAGGGACCGGTAAAGAAGTACTAGCGAAATTTATTCACTCAAAAAGCAAGCGTGCTAACGAAAAATTTGTTAGTGTCAATTGCGCAGCTATTCCCGATAATTTATTGGAGTCAGAACTTTTTGGTCACGAAAAGGGTGCTTTCACTGGCGCAGTTGCTAGGAGAATTGGGAAATTCGAAGAAGCTGACGGAGGAACATTATTATTGGATGAAATTAGTGAAATGGACATTCGCCTTCAGGCAAAATTATTACGGGCAATACAGGAACGTGAAATAGATCGAGTTGGAGGAACCCAGCCTGTTAAGGTCAACTTCAGATTATTAGCAACTTCCAATAGAGATTTAGAAAAACAAGTCCAAGATGAAAAGTTTAGAGAGGACCTTTATTTTCGATTGAATGTTTTCAATCTGCAGGTGCCGGGATTAAGGGAAAGACCTGGAGATATACGGGTGCTATCTGAATTTTTTGCAGGTAAATACGCTGAGGCTAACGGCGTTCCACAACGTAACATAACAGAAGAAGCAATGACAAAACTTGAGCGGCATCATTGGAAAGGGAATGTTCGTGAGCTGGAAAATACGATGCACCGGGCCATACTCCTCGCGACTGGTGACGATATAGATGAAACCGCAATTACGCTAACCGGAGAGAACTTATTACGGGGAAAAAGTGAGTTAGGGTCTCCCGTTCCGGCTCTTGCCTCAGCAACTGCCTCGGCCTCTGCCCCGCCGCCGTTAGTTAAAAATCTTGAGGGTAAAACAAACCAAGTAGATTCTAATAACCAAGGAGAGATGCTTGGAAAAACAGTAGCCGAGGTTGAACAAAGATTAATAATCGATACCCTCGAACATTGCCTTGGTAATAGAACACACGCTGCAACAATACTCGGTATATCAATTCGTACATTGCGCAATAAATTAAAAACATACTCGGATGACGGTGTACAAGTTCCGTCAACAGCGGACTTGCAGAGGGCTCCATCTTAAGAATTAACCCTATAAACTATAACGATAAAGTTTTTTAATAGAAAAATAGACGCCGATTAGAAACCAAGAAAATTCTATAGAAATAAAAAAAATAACACTGATAAAATCTCATCATGAGAATTGCCATAAATGACTGAAACATCCAATGAGACAACAGAACCTGGAAAAATATCCCCTGGATTTGCTGGCACTCAATTACTGAATCAAATCACTAAACGTAGTGATATAGCGCTAGCATTAGCTGTTGTAGCTATACTTGCAGTATTGATTCTGCCGATGCCTACATGGTTACTTGATCTTTCCCTAGGTATTTCAATTGCCTTTTCAGTCCTAATTATGATGACCGTACTATTCATAAATAGACCGCTTGATTTCAATGCATTTCCCATGATCCTTCTAATAGCCACAATGCTCAGGTTGTCGTTAAATTTAGCCTCAACACGCTTAATTTTAGCGGAAGGCCATACAGGAACTGACGCAGCAGGGCAAGTTATTCAAGCGTTTGGTCAATTCATGATGAGTGGAAACCCTGTTATAGGGGTTATAGTTTTTTCAATATTGATAATTGTAAATTTTATTGTAATCACTAAAGGCTCGGGGCGCATAGCTGAAGTTTCGGCTCGGTTTAGCCTAGATGCGATGCCCGGAAAGCAAATGGCAATAGACGCAGATTTATCATCAGGCTTGATTAATGAAGATGAAGCCAGAAACCGACGAGAAGATTTGAGTTCAGAAAGTACTTTTTTTGGTGCAATGGATGGCGCGTCAAAATTTGTTAGAGGTGACGCTGTCGCAGGACTATTAATAACACTCATAAATGTTTTGGGTGGAATTATAATAGGGGTCGCACAACAAGATTTAAGTTTTAAGCAAGCGTCACAAACCTACACCCTTCTGACTGTAGGTGATGGGCTCGTAAGTCAAATACCTGCTTTGATTGTATCGACAGCAGCAGGCCTATTGGTTACTAAAAGTGGCACGTCCGGATCAACAGATAAAGCTGTTTTTAGCCAATTAGGTGGATATCCCAAAGCACTGATGTTAACTGCATTTCTAATGGTAGGCTTATCCCTTCTTCCAGGGATCCCAATGGCACCTTTTATTGGGGTGGCTATATGTATTGGTACAGTTTGTTATATCTTATTCACAGCTCAGTCAGCCAAAGAAGCTGCAGCTGAAGCATCACTTATGACAGCTGCTGAGACCCCTGTTGCAGAAGAGCCTATCTCATCTGCGCTGCATATTGATCTTGTCCGTTTAGAATTAGGGTATGGGTTATTGCCCTTAGTTAATGAAGAAAATGAAAACTATAGACTGACAGATCAGATAAAAGCTCTTCGGCGCCAAATAGCTAGTGAAAATGGATTCATTATGCCTCAGGTCCGCATCCAAGATAACCTTCAATTACCTGCTAATACCTACGTTGTGCGAATTAAAGAAATTGAAGTAGGCTCCAGCGATATAAGGCCTAATCGCTTGTTAGTAATGGATTCGTCTGGGAATTCAATCGATCTGCCTGGTACAGATACCATAGAGCCGACTTTTGGTCTTCCTGCGATGTGGGTTGACCCCGAAAACAGAGAAGAGGCTGCATTTAAAGGGTATACAGTCGTCGATCCTGCTACGGTAATCACGACACATATCACCGAATTAATTCGTGATAATATGCAAGAATTGTTATCTTACACAGAGACTCAAAACCTTTTGGATGAACTTCCAACGGAACACCAAAAATTAGTTGCTGATGTTATCCCAAATCAAATCTCTGTTGGAGGTGTCCAACGCGTATTGCAAAACCTTCTGGGAGAACGTATCTCTATCCGTGATTTGCCAACGATACTGGAAGGGATATCAGAGGCGTGTGCTTTCACACGCAACGCGACGCAAATAACAGAGCATGTGAGATCTCGTTTAGCTAGACAAATCAGCGAACAAAATTCTACTGATGAGAATTTTATTCCATTAGTCACATTATCGACTGAGTGGGAACAAATTTTTGCGGAATCAATTGTGGAAAACGGGGAAGAACGACAACTTTCTATGGCACCAAGTCAACTTCAACGCTTCATAGATAGTGTTAGAACTGTGATGGACGGATATACAGAAACAGGGGATAATCCAGTAATGCTTACATCACCAGCAATACGTCCTTTTGTTAGATCTATAGTTGAACGCTTCCGACCAGAAACTGAAATAATGTCTCAGAATGAAATTCATCCAAAGGCAAAAATAAAAACGTTAGGGAAAATATGATGAAAATCAACAAACGAGTCTTTGACGAATGCGCTTAAAAACTTTTACTGCTCCCTCTATGACTGATGCATTGAGAATGGTTAAAGACCACTTTGGAGATGATGCTATAATTGTATCTTCACAGAAAGGCGATGATGGGTTGGGAGTGAACATCACAGCCGCTGTAGATCGCAAGGAAAGTATAGATAGTCTCAATCATCACCCGCCCAGCAATGGCACCAATAATCTGGACGTAATATTAGAAGCTCTATCACACCATGGAACTCCACCTAAAATATCCGATCAAATAATAGATACCTTGAGCAGGCTAGCTATCGACGATGTGGACACCGCGTTAGCGACCTCGATAGACCAAGTATTAAATTTTAAGAAACTTCCAAGCACCAAAACCCAGGAAATTTTCATGCTAATAGGTTTACCTGGAGCCGGCAAAACAGTAACTACCGCCAAACTCGCTGCTAGAGCAGTAATGGCAGGTCAAAAAGTGAACGTAATAAGCACGGATAAAGTGCGTGCTGGCGGTTTCGAACAACTAGAAGCCTTCACTAAAATCCTAGAACTAGATCTATTGAGCGCAAACGATCCTAGGACATTGGAAAATGCAATAACAGCACTCGACGCAAAACATCAAACCATAATAGATTGTGCTGGCGGTAATCCTTTTAAAAGAAGCGACTTTACCAAGCAATTAGATCTCATCAACGCGGTCAACGCAAAAGTTATTATGCTTTTAGCTGACGGCACCGATCCGCTGGAAGCAGCTGACCTAGCACAAGCGTATTCTGAACTTGGAGCAAAAAATTTAATTGTCACTAGAATAGATGTGGCACGGCGCCATGGTTCTATCTTGAGTGCTGCAACTCAAGGAAACCTAAGTATTTGTGGGATTGGAATTGGACCAAATGTGAGCGACGGCTTAAATTCCATAAATCCGGTATCATTGGCACGCTTGTTGCTCAAGAAGAAAGATCTAAGGTCGGATGCATAAGATAAGTAGAGTAAATTCAGAACTAAACGTTCGAGAGAGCTGATAATAATAATGAACCAGTATCAAACTTTAAGACACGAGCATCGTTATCGAGGGATATTATGATATGGTCATAGATAATACATTGCGCCAACAAAATGGGCCAGATATTAATACGAATGACAATATAATTGCTGTAGCCTCAGGCAAAGGTGGCGTTGGAAAAACTTGGTTTTCTATAACTCTTAGTCATGCTTTTGCTCTTCGGAATTCTCGCGTATTACTTTTTGATGCAGACTTAGGGTTGGCTAACGTAGACATTCAGTTAGGATTGATGCCACAAAGAGATATAGGCGGGGTAATATCCGGAAAATTAACAATGGGCCAGGCAAAAACACGATATGAAGATGGTAAATTTGATGTTTTAGCTGGCCATTCAGGTTCTGGGAATCTTGCAGCACTTCCTCCAAACCAGTTACTTAATTTAGGAGAAGATTTAGTCAAATTCTCAAAAAATTATGACCGTGTTATTATGGACCTTGGCGCTGGTATTGATCGGACCGTCCGTAACCTTTCAAGTAAAGCCTCGACAATAATAGTGTTAGCGAACACGGAACCAACATCATTAACAGATGCCTACGCTTTCATAAAACTTTCAGTCCAGACCAATCCATCCGCTGATATACGCCTTGTGATAAATAATTGTGCAAGTCATATTGAAGGTCAAAGGACCTACGAAACACTGAAAAAGGCCTGTGAGAGCTTCCTGAAATTCACCCCACCCTTTTTGGGATCAATTCGCAGAGACTCAAGGGTAACTGAGGCAATACGGAGTCAGATCCCCCTTCTCACACGACATCCAATGACTAATGCCGCCGAAGATACTATCGTAATCCTTGATCGTTTACTCAATACACCGTGAGTTCTGTGCCTCCCACTTCGGTATACCCGGCCACAACACTCACTGACGGTCACATAGTGGCTAAACTGATATCTGAATTGGATAATCTAGACCTGAGCGTTTCAGTCAGACCGCAGAAAGCGAGAGTTATTGAAGTTACTCCAGATGGGAAAACGACTTTCGCAATGAATGAAGTAAAGATTGTAGCTAAAGTAACTAATCAAGCTATACCGCTATTAAAGATTGGTCATTATGTTACCATAAATAAAAGCTCTAATAGTAATGACATAATAATACACCTATTGAGTCTCAATAAAAATGAAATCAAAAATATAAAAACACCTGCTCTCTTGAACCAAACGAATGATCTTCCTCGTTTGCGGCTGGGTTTAACAGTAGAAGCAGCAATCTCCTCTAAACCACTGCATAAAACATATAGCCAGAAAATTTTTGAGCAATCTTCTCATCAATCTAAACAGCTTCATAGTAAGACAATCCCGGCTACCAAGCTGACAGAACAAACTCGACGCATTCCTATTAATGCCCAAGGTTCAAACTTTATTACGTCCAAGTTAAGTATCCAAGATCTTCCACACTTCGTAAATATTTTCCAACGCAAAGAAATAAAAAAAGTCAAAAACAATATTGCATTACCACAAAATCAACAACGAACTGAGCTAACCCCTAAATTAACTTCAACGCATGAAAAAAACACTGTATTACCGCAAAACCAACAAGTTTTAACAAACAGAATTCTCGCTCTGTTTATGCGATCAAAATTGCCAATATCAGGGAACTCCACTCTTTCCAATTCTCAAAGTAATAGAAGCAACAGGACTACCGATGCGACAAATATATCAAGGAATGATGTGGCTAAAGGCTTCAGAACTACTCCTTTGGTCACCCCTAGTAAAGGTCAAGTTCAGACCAATGACTTAATTAAGCAACCAGGCTCCGTCAAAGTTCCCTTGCAAGCGAAATTAAGTGAAATAAAAGAAACCATATCCCCTATCTTAAAAAAAATCACACCTAATAACATCAGCCAGAAACCAACTGTCGCTAAAATGACAAATCAATTTATTACTTCACTTAATCCACCTGTAAAACATCAAATTAATACCATCAATTATAGATATAATAAGGAACATATTCGAATTACAGAGAGGCACGTAGACGTGCGCATTAATCAGATATTGAGCACAAAATCTAATTGGAAGACTGCACCAAATTCAGATTCGAACAAACCAATAACTGCAACTTCGAGTATTTCGGTAAATTCAAATATGAATTCGTTTATCACAGGGGTCGTTATCGGCAAAACACCCGAAGGAAAAATCATATTAGAAACACCAAATAATTTTTTTACTTTAAACGGAACTCTTGATCTTCCTCTGGGGGCAAAAATTTCTTTTGAGCCTCTGCTTTCCCGCGCAAATTCAGATACAAATTTAGAAAAATTGACGATAGGGCAGTTAACAAACGGGTGGGCGCGACTAGAGGAATTTCTTGCCAACTTAACTACTAAAGCACCCAATATGGCAAAAGGTTTTATCAATAAGCAAATAGGGAAACCCACACCACAACTAACAGCGACACTCGCACTATTTATTTCAGCAATACGGAATGGCGATCCCAGTTCATGGTTGGGTAATGCAAATAGAAACATTATCAATAACATCCAACCAAACTTAATAAGGGGATTAGACGAAGATTTTTTTCTGATGCAGCGTGCAAGTGAACCCTCAGATAGCGGATGGAGGGCCTTTTTCTTTCCGATAATCAATGACGAACAACTCAATCAAATTCAATTGTTTATTAACCAAGACAAAAACTCTTCCAATAAAAATCAAGACAAAACCAATAAGACAAGGTTTATTGTAAATCTAAAATTAGATGAGCTTGGTGAACTTCAAATTGATGGACGGGTTAATTCACAAACAGTTGAGCTCTTAATACAAACTATAAAGCCCGTATCAGCGAAATTAAAACAAGGCATCCTTGAAGTTTTTCAAAACACATTAAGTAGGACTGAAATAGACGGGAATATTGTTTTCAGGGTGCGCAAACAGCTGGACCCATTGCCAATAAGTGAATTAAACGGCTACTCAGAGCCCCTTCCCTCAATTACTGATATTTAATGGATAATACTTAATGAGACCTAAAGCCATATTGTTTGATCTTGATGATACCCTCATCTCGCCTCACCACCATAGAACGATTTTCTGGCTACAGGCCATCAGTGAAATCTGGAAAGAAAAAGTAGAAAAATCGCGTCCGTTTCCTGATGATATTCAAAACTTAGTAAAAAAAATCGATCATTCCGCTCAAGACTTTTGGTCGGAACCTGATCGTCATAAGACTGGCAGACTGGACATAAGAACTGCTCGTTTTAAAATATTTGATGCTGCTATGGGCTCCGATCTACGGTTCGATCAAAATATCCGTTGGTTAATAGCAGATAAATGTGGAGCACTTATGTTTGAAAGCACCACGATATTCCCCGACGCTATTTCGACACTCAAGGGATTAAGGGCTGAAGGTATTAAACTTGCGTTAGTCACGAATGGGTCATCCAAACCACAACGTGCTAAAATTCAAAAGTTTTCACTTGAACAATATTTTCTCCACGTTCAAGTAGAAGGCGAAGCAGGCGTAGGGAAACCGGAATTAGAGGCCTACAAAATAGCAATGAACACGTTAGGTGTGCACGCCAACGAGACCTGGATGGTTGGCGATAATATTGAATGGGAAGTTGTAGCCCCCCAAAAGCTGGGAATATTTTCTATTTGGCGTGATCCACGTGGATATGGATTATTGCCAGAGGGGTCAACAGCAAAACCAGATAGGATAATCACTAACCTTGCTGAACTGAAAAATCACTGAAATCGTTTTTTTGAAATGGATTATCTTAACTTCACAAAACAGTAGGAAAGACAATGTTCGATTATATTATCGAGAGAGTAAAAGCTAATGAAAATACGTTATTGCAGTCTTACTTTGCTCCGTTATCCGTAAAGATAGAGGTAGATATGACATCATTCCAATTGCTTCTTCAATCTGGAAACATTGAATTTTCGTCAAAACTTACAGAAAAAAATTATGACTTTACGCTAAGTGCATCAAAAAATTCATGGCTAGAATTAAAAAAAATAACGCCAAAACCCGGATTTCAATGCTTATCGACTATGCGCAGAACTCAAAATCTAATTGTCACTGGTGATATCTTAAAATTTCACCAACATCTGTTACTCTTGGAAATGCTATTCTCTAATATTGTTCAAAGCGAAAATGCCTACGAAACAGGAACACTCCCAAGGATAGAGAAAATAAAAGGCCAGTATCTGCACTTAGATATAGATGACATACCGCATCGACTTTATTTCGAAGAAGCTGGCAACGGAATACCTTTGGTATGCCTCCATACGGCAGGGAGTGATAGTAGACAGTACCAGCATCTATTAAACGATCCAAGTATTACACAAAATTTTCGAGTAATTACTTTTGATTTGCCTTGGCATGGGAAATCATCTCCACCTCATGGCTTTGAGAAAAATGTCTACCAATTAACCACCGAGTCTTATCTCTCTATTATTGTTTCTTTTCTTAAAGCATTGGGTATCGAAAACTCCATTGTAATAGGGTGCTCGATTGGTGGACGAGCTGTGTTACATTTAGCATTAAATCATGGCAATTTATTCAGAGCTGTCATTGGATTGCAATCAGCACTTTTCGCCGAAGATAGGAGCCTTGGCACCACATCACCAAAAGATATACTATACCGACCCGATGTCCACGGTGGTCAAATAGCTGGAGCATTGATGGCCGGCATGACTGCACCACAGTCACCTTCTGCGGAACGCTGGGAAACAATGTGGCACTATATGCAAGGTGGCCCCGGTATTTTCAAAGGCGACCTAAACTACTATTTTACTGATGGAGATCTTCGCGATGTAGAGGCAAAACTTCTCCAAAATTTAAATTGTCCAATTTATCTGCTTAATGGAGAGTATGACGCATCCGCCACCCCTGAAATGGGACGCGAACTCTCCCAATTGATAAACGCCGAATATTTTCAAGTGATGGAAAATGTTGGTCACTTTCCTATGTCCGAGAATCCGATAGAATTCCGTCGTTATCTTATGCCCATTCTTGAAAAAATTCTGCAGAAAGAAGAATAATACTTAGTGAAAAGATTAAACACATTGATCATTCACTAAAGTACTATCATGATGCTCGTATAGATTTGCCATCGCAGTTTCGTCTAAAGATAGACGAAGCCTGTTAACATAACCTAAAGACTATTTATGACCATTTTTTGGAGATTAGAGTATGTCTGATATAGTTGGTGGTTCCAAAAGCGAAGAAAACCCCCAATGGGAACCTGCTCTCATCTCAACACCACCACTATTTGTTTGGCCTCCAAGGCCTCTTTTGCTTTTTAAATATATTTTTGGTTACCCAGGATACTTTCTTCCACGCAATATATGCTACATGGGATTGGCCCTTGTTACTTGGTTCTTTTTGACTCCTAACCTAGAGAGTATGCAGACATTTAATATCGAATGGATGGGTATTATCTACATGAGAAACCTTTCACTAATGCTCCTAGTATTTGGAGGGTGGCATTTTAGGTTTTACATCCTAAGAGCGCAAGGTAATAAATTTTCATTCAACAAACGAACACCGCAAGCTAAGAATCGAAAATTCCTGTTTGGCAATCAGGTTTATGATAACATGTTTTATAGTATTTTAAGTGGGTGCACTATCTGGACAGGTTACGAGATTATTACCATGTGGGCTTTTGCGAATGATTTCATTCCATTTCTTGATTGGGCCTCGAGCCCTGTATGGTTTGCTATTTTATTTCTTGCGATTCCTTTGTTTAGGGATGCCCATTTTTATTTAGTTCACCGTATTCTGCATAACAGATTTTTGTATAAACATGTCCATGCATTGCATCATAAAAACGTAGATATCGGGCCATGGTCTGGTCTAGCCATGCACCCATTTGAACATCTTCTCTATTTTAGCGGAATCGCAGTTCATTGGGTGGTTTTATCACATCCAATCCATGCAATTCTTCATGTCCAAGCAACGGGACTTACACCTGCGCTGGGACATCTAGGCTTTGATAAATACCTGTTAGCCGGAGACAAAGCCCTTCCGTTAGGACAACGGTACTTTCACTATCTGCATCATAAATATTTTGAATGCAATTATGGGGGAGACGGCACGGTCCCCATGGATAAATGGTTTAATTCATTCCATGATGGATCTGAGGAGAGTAATAAGCTAATAATTGCGCGAAGAAAAAAAGCAAGGATTTCTGATTAAATTTTAAATTTAGAATAATGGAAATATTGAATGACAACTTTACCAAGCACAATGAAAGCTGTTGAAATCAAAGACTTTGGTCCTCCAGAAGGCCTGCAACTAACGGAAAGATCGATCCCAGTTCCTAACGACGGTGAGGTATTGATCCGGGTTTCCCATGCTGGTGTGAATAGACCGGATGTAATGCAGCGGCTTGGGGGCTATCCACCTCCTCCTGGAGCTTCTGATATACCCGGGTTAGAGATATCCGGTGAGATTGTTTCAAAAGGTAATAAAGTCCACTCGCTAAGAATTGGAGAGACTGTCTGTGCTCTTGTTTCTGGCGGTGGGTATGCGGAATATTGCACTGCTCCCGCTCCACAATGCCTTCCCATTCCAAAAGGGTTTACATTAGAGCAGGCAGCATCAGTGGTAGAGACGAGCTACACAGTTTGGACAAATGTTTTCACTAGAGGCCGATTGCAGTCAAATGAAACTATCCTGATTCACGGCGGAAGTAGTGGTATTGGAACTACCGCTATCCAATTAGCTAAAGCCTTTGGAGCCCGAGTGATTGTAACCGCTGGTTCAGACGCCAAGTGTGCCGTTTGTAACGACCTCGGAGCTGACCGCAGCATAAATTATCAAGACGAGGACTTCGTTGAAGTCATGAAATCTGAAGGAGGCGCTGACGTAATACTTGACATGGTGGGCGGCCCCTATATGCAACGTAATTTGAACTGCCTAAACGTAGAGGGGCGCCTTTGCCAGATAGCTTTCTTACAACCCCCAGTGGTAGAAAAATTTAATTTTTTAAAAATGCTTACCATGCGCCTAACACTCACAGGATCTACACTTCGTCCTCGTACCGTAGAGCAAAAAGCAGAAATTGCAGAAGATCTAAAAAAATATGTTTGGCCGCTATATGAGAACGGCAAAATTAAACCGGTACTTTATAAAACGTTTCCACTCGAAAAGGCCTGTGAAGCCCATGTTCTTATGGAGTCAAGTAAGCACATTGGAAAAATAATGTTAAATTGTAATTAATAATTTAACACAATGAAGCTATCTACTGCCTACCGCGATATCGAGCCATTGGTTTGACGTCGTGCTGGCTTCATCACCGTTCCTAAGAACGATTGTAGTAGTTGCTGACTCGACTACGGCTGGCCCCGAGATTGTTTCTCCGGACGAGAGGCTCTCCAGATCATAAACCGGGACCTCCTTCCAGCCGGAAAGGTAAATATTTCGCTTTTTCACTATCGTGCTTGAGGTCGTCACCTCTTTTTTTGGCTCCTCAGGCAATTCAGGGAGTTGCCCAATCACAGCTAACCTTCCATTGACGAGCACTGCTTCCTGATCTGGCAGGCTATAAGTAAAAAGTTCATTGTGACGTTCATGGAACCGGTTGGATACTTCTGTCATCAAATCCTTACGTGCAAAATTAATTCCATCTAAGGATACATCGATTTCGTAGATTTGTTCTCCATAACGCATGTCTGCTGACGTTTTTATTTTTATATCTCCATCAAATGCAGCAGCCAGACGATCTCTTCCTTCCACTTCCATCTCAGAAAAAATTTTTCGAACGGAATTCGCATCTAAAGATCCTGCATCTCCGATGTGTGTCCTGCTGACCTCATATCTGAGGTCAGTTGCAAGCATGCCCCAGGCAGAAAGGACAGCAGCAGTGCGAGGTACTACAACTCGTCCAACTTCTAACTGCCGTGCGATTTCAGTAATGTGAATACCTGCCGCACCTCCAAAGGATAAAAGTGCAAATTTTCGAGGGTCAACACCACGGCGTACAGAAACTAACCTTATACCTTCAGCCATTTGCGTATTGATTACACGATGCACTCCCTCTGCCGCCTCTGCTCTGCTAACAGACAGCTTGCTAGATAGTTTATCTAACACGACATCAGCGGCTCCTTTATCAAGACTTTCTCTTCCTCCCAGAAAATTTGTTGGATCCAGAAAACCAAGCACTACGCTAGCGTCTGTCACAGCCACCTCATCACCACCTTTTCCATAGCATGCTGGCCCTGGAACGGCACCCGCACTCTCTGGTCCCACCCGAAGAATGCCACCACTATCTACTCGAGCAATCGATCCGCCACCAGAAGCTATACTCACTATATCCAAGGATTGCAAAGCTACTCGTTGCCCAGCAATTCCTCTAGTTGACGAAAGTGCTGGTTCACCGTTAACAATCATTGAAATATCAGTACTCGTGCCACCCATATCAAAGGGGACAAGGTTTTTTACACCTATTAAGGCAGATCCATATCTACTACCGGCTACCCCCCCAGCCGGTCCTGATAAAACAGTCCCCGCTGCTAGTCTCACAGCTTCTTCAATTGGTGCCACACCCCCATGAGATAAAATAATCAAAACAGAACCATTGAACCCAGCTTCACTTAATCTTTCACCCAATTTCCGGAGATACTTCTCCACCACTGGTCGCACATAGGCGTTAACGACAGTTGTTGAGACACGTTCATATTCCTTGATTTCTGGAAACACCTCAGACGACAAAGAAACCGAAACACCTGGAAGCTTTGCTTCAATCCTCTCACGGGTTTCTTTTTCGTGACTTGCGTCTTTATAGGCATGAAGATAACAAACAGCTACAGAGGTTACTTCAGCGCCACGCAATGTTTCAATGGCGGCATTCAACGAAGCCGTATCTAACTTACGATGCACTGTTCCATCTGCCCGCATTCGTTCATTGACCCCAAGACGTAAATACCTAGGAACAAGCGTTTCCGGTGGAGGTAGTCGCATATTATAACGATCGTCCTTTAGCCCCTCCCGCATTTCTAAAACATCGCGATGTCCCAAGGTTGTCAACAACCCTGTCTTAGCGCCTTTACGCTCTAAAAGAGCATTGGTAGCAACCGTTGTGCCATGGACAATCCTTTCAGTTTTTGCAAGCAAGGAAGCACTATCTGTCTGCAACTCAAATGATAATCTTGCTATCGCATCCATCACTCCAATCGAAGGGTCCACTGGGGTGCTAGGCGCCTTGGAAAATATGACTGTTCCTTCATTAGCAACGGCGACAATATCAGTGAAGGTCCCGCCTACGTCGATACCTATTGTATATTTTCCATCTGTCACAGTGCAGTTTCTCCAGTCTGGCAATTGACTTATTTCTTTTCTTTATTCTTTATATTTCTATGTTAAACAGCAAACTAAATTTTAAACAGTCATACAATTTATAATAATAACAAGCGAAAAAGGCACTACTCTTCTAAGTTATCCTTTTATAAAAAATTATTAATTGTGTTAAACAGTCTTTTAAAATTCACAAGCATCAAATTACAGCAAATATTTTTATTTCAACGGAGTTTTTTACATGACAACGCCCTTTATCTTCAACTCACCCCCATCAATACGCTTTGGTGACGGGCTACTTAACGAGATTGGGCCAATTCTATCATCAGATGACCACAATAGCGCCTTTGTCGTAACCGATGCAGGCATGATGGCAACTGGTATTGTCTCCAAACTCATAACCAGTCTCGAAGGAGCCGGTATAAGAACAGGACTTTATAGCGATGTGGTAGCCGATCCACCAGAACGGGTCGTCCATGCCGCCGTTGATTCTGCGCGTGTTTCTAAGTCTAAGGTTATTGTGGGCATAGGCGGGGGCTCGTCATTGGATGTTGCCAAGCTGGTGGCATTGTTGGTTCCAGGTCATCAGGCGCTGCAGGATGCTTATGGTGTTGGTAATGCTATCGGTCCCCGCTTACCATTGCTGTTAGTGCCAACAACAGCGGGTACCGGATCAGAAGTAACCCCAATTTCTATTATTACTACTGGTAAAAGTGAAAAGATGGGGGTGGTATCACCATTAATCCTTCCTGATATAGCGCTTCTTGATCCGACGCTGACAATCTCAGTGCCAGCACATGTAACAGCGGCCACTGGTATCGATGCTATGGTCCATGCGATCGAGGCCTACACGTCAACCTCGGTCAATAATAACCCGATTTCACGTCAACTCGCTTTGCAGGCACTTGGCCTCCTCGGCAAAGCAGTCGAGGTTGCAGTGCATGATGGCAATAATAAGCAAGCACGCGCCGATATGATGCTTGGATCAATGTTAGCAGGCCAAGCCTTTGCCAATTCGCCTGTTGCAGCCATACATGCATTAGCTTATCCAATTGGCGGTCATTTCAAGATACCCCATGGTCTATCAAACGCACTAGTACTAGCACATGTGTTACGCTTTAACTCGACAGTCGCACCTGTACCTTATGCGGAAATCGCTCCTTATGTATTTCCTAAGCTTGCTGAAATGGGAACTCAAGAAGCGGCTGCAGCGTTTGCCGAGGAGATGGCGGCACTTGCGGCACGCTGCGGGTTAGAGGCACGGTTGCGTGATGTTGGCA
>MDSX01083602.1_pt1 | contig 14906 bp, 6 predicted proteins | sample 811141 | NCBI WGS metagenome assembly MDSX01 (sample SAMN05326642, study PRJNA326480) | marine metagenome | isolation source: seawater | place: Atlantic Ocean: South East | collected 2010
CGTCAATATTATTTGTTGAGTTATTTAGAGAGGCGCTTAAATCATCTGCAAGTAACGGTTTGTTTAGAATAAAAGAAGGATCAGAAGCAGTTGTCTCAGCCCAATTTGACTGCACTTGAGAAGCTGATATAGTAATTACATCGCTAGATTCGCTTAAACTAATATTCGATCCCGGGGCTAAAGTTACATTTCCTAAAACATTATTGTTAGTAGCTAACAAATTAATATCTATGTTTGAGCCGCTTACTGTAGCACTTAAATCATCAGCCATATTTGGGGAACTAATATCCCCAGTTGAAGTTATTGTTCCACCAATCGTGGCATTCCCATCAACATTTAAGTCGCCTGAAAAATCGCCATTTTGTGCATATATATTTCTCCATCGCAGGCTCGGAGCACCTAAATCATGCTGAATATTTCCGGCCGGAAGAATATCACTAAAGACTTTTCCATTCATTGTAATTGTATCTGAAGTTGAGTCTCCTAAAACTACATTTCCATCTACCTCCAAGTTTCCTTCTATATCTGCACCCCCCGCAAGATATAAGTTCCTCCATCTTTTACTAGTATTCCCCAAATCTTTTGTATTATTTGTATTTGGAGTCCAGTCTTTATTTACCTCCCAAGAATCAAAACTACTTCTGTAAAGAATAAAAGGATAATTTGTAAAAGTTCCTACAATTATTCCTCCATTATTTGCTAAAGATGCTGTGGTTGCTTCTGCTGCTAATTGAATTGCAATATCATCGATTTCAACAACCGTACTGTTTATAGTAGTAGTTGTTCCATCAACTTGAAGGTTTCCTGCGATAACGACAGTACCTGTATCATTTCCGTGAGTAGCAGGGTCAATTGTAAAACTTGCAGGCCCTCGTAAATAGCCTGTAAGCTCAAGATTTCTCATTTGAGCATCTATATACTCACCATCAAAATTAAAAGTATTACTATTTGGATTACCAATAGCGACTTCATATTTTAAAGTGTCTTCGTCACAGCCTAACCAAAAGCCCGTTCCTACATCATATGCAGTTTTACCCCCTGAAAAAGCTCCTGCACCTTGAATATCTATACCTCCTCCGGGAGTATAGACATCTATGCCCATATTTATGGCACGCTCTACATCAACCTGTCGTTCATCATCGCTTCCAGGGCCTGCACCATCAGCTTGCCCTGCTTTAGTATTTAACCAAACTTGAGTATTTATTGAATTATTAGGCATACTATTATTCTCTTTCTACAAATGCTATTACTGCGTCTTTTGCGTAGTCTGGGCGATAAGAGCTTCTATATAAATTAGTTACAGATATTGCGTCTTGAAATGCTGCATCTATTAAAATTTCTGTATCTGAATTTATTGCTAAAACTTTTACGGCCGAACTAGGAGTAGGAATTGCTGCCGCCGAAGCCGCATTAGATAAACTTATAAAATCTCCTATTTGAACTTCCGTAGTAAATAACGTATTTGTACCTGTTAATGTCGTAGAATTTGCAGCAATATTAGCGCTTCCTGTAATTGGCGTATAAGTTAAATTTATAGGGTTGGTTCCGTTACCTATATCCCTCCAAAGCCCTCCTGCAGTAGGATGAAGATCTGTATCATAATACGCTAAGAATATTTTTGGAGCACTGTGATCAAAAATTATATATAATTCTCTATCGTCCCCGTCCGCTACTCCCGATAAGGTTACTACTCCGTTTCCAGAAGCTTCTGTAATTGTTGCATAACTACTTGGAGATCCATAACTTGCGAGCTCTGCATCAAAAGAATCAAAAGTCCAAACCTCATAACCTTCTTGACCTTGAATTGTTTCTCCCTGCAAAGCATACACTGACCATTCTAGAGTTAATTGTCCAACCGTATAAGAGTTTGGACCTTCTTCAAGGTCTCCTTTTTTATACTCTTCTCCATTAAATACAAGAGTATCTGATACATTTAACCCAAATCTTGAGTATATTGGAGGATCTCCTAGCCTTTCTCCATTCCACACCCAAGTTTGACTTTTCCAGCCATTAGAAATATAATTAATATTAGTATTAGTTACTTTTATCTCTAGAAGATAATAATCTCCTGCTGCAATATTTGTAACGATAGGCATATTTATATTCCCGCTCCAGTACCCAAGACCAGTATTTGAAGAGCCCCATCTGTTTGTTACTTGGTACAAATTAGTTGTAGAAGCTGCTATCGCCGATTCACTTTTAATTCTTCCTTCAGTATTTGAATGAGCCCACACCGGAAGACCGTGAATTCGTTCGATACTATCATCAATTACTCCTATTGGGTCTCCATTTTCATCAAGAGCTTCTCCATAGTCTAAAGTAAAAGTTACCCATTCAGAAACATTTTGTTTAGGAGAGACAGTTCTTACTTTGAAACTATACTTTCCTTGAGGAACATCCTTAAAAGTTATAGAAGTATCTCCAACTAATTTTATAGTAACTTCATCCTCGAACAGATTTGGACTCGCAGAAACTTCATAGGCTGCAATATATATTGTATCAGGAGGATCCCATTGAAGCTGAAACTCTTTAAATAACTCTGCTACATTATCTGAAAAAGGTTTAATTCTTAAGTTTATAGGAGGAGGAACTTCTTCAGGCTCCACTTCTGGAAAAATACTTGGAGGAATATTTCCAAGTTCATAGTCCGTATCTACAGCATCAAATTTTGCATTTGAGTGCTCTACTGCTTGTATTGAATATATATTTTTTTCATCCTGTGCAACTGTGATAACTTTATATATCTTTTCTGAGCCTAGAACGGTTTCTCCACTAGCTGCTGTTTCAAATAAAGACCACACAGAACCGTCTGCAACATTATCCTCAAATATTTCTCCCGAGGCTAGAGTGACTATATCTTCATGTAAGAAAGCTCCAGCAGATGCGGGATTATCAATAGGGTATTGACGAACGTGAGTATACTTTTTCCAAGTAACTGCAAGCAAATCTTCGCTAGTAGTATCTTTAAAAGCATTTGATGCTTTTTCTTCTGTGTCTAAGGTTGCTAATACATAGGCTCCTCCTGCTGTTCTAATATATGCTTCCGGTATGTAATCACCTTTTGAATATGTAGTACCATTTATAGTTACAGGGTCATATCCTACATAAGTAGCTGCAGGCTTACTAAACATAACATTTAAATAATAGGTAGAATTACCGTTAAAACGAACTTGTCGATCAAAAGTTAAAGTAGTTAAAGTCGAAGTACTAACTCGTCCACTATAAATTACATTTTGTCGAGAGGCGTCTTGTACTCCAATAATATCTCCAGGACGAACATAGTTTCCTTGTAAGCCGGTTTGAAATATAACTATTTCTTTTTGGTTTTGTGCCGTCCATAACTTCCATTTTGCATAACGTATAGCTTGACTTTCTGAAGTACATCCGAAAGCGTTTGCACTTTTATTAATTACTTTTCCTTGCTTAACAATAGCAACAGGGTCTTCATACATTACAGGAGTTAAAGAATAGTTCGTTTTAGGATCATTAAAGTAAACTATGAATTGATTCGGCCTTAATTTTGCTGGAGTTGTTTGGTATGCAAATTTTCCGTCTATAACGTTACTTTTTGTAAATGTATGAATTGAATTTCCAGGAGCGTCTTGTAACAACGTAAGATGCCCGTCCATCCAATACAAAATAGAAGTAAAGGCACTTGCTACATCTTTTATAACTTTATATACTGCCTCTGCTTTGGTAAGATATAAATTCATTCTAAATCTAGGCTCATACCGAACACCTGTAGAGGTAGTTCCTGTAGGTCCTGGCTGTAAAACTCGTATTAAATCTCCTACAGCATACGTAACCCCTGTAGTTCTTGCCATATCATTCCATTGAGTTTGCGAAGATACGTTTCTTATCTCATAAAATTCGTCTACTTCAAAAAGTGCAGCATTAATTTCTTCACTTGCGGGAACTAACTCATCGCAGTACTTTGCAATTCTATATAAAGCATACTTATCTACTACTGATGAATCGATCCAAGTACCTGCTCCGTATCTTCCATTTGTTATCAGGTCATAAAAAATCCATGCAGGATTATCAGTATAAACATTATCTACAAATGTGCCATCCCAAAAACCTTGATATTTTGCTAATCCTGTATCAGAATACTCACGAGGAGTGTAAGTTGAAGGTACTTTTATTAGCCTGCCTTTTACATCAAAACTTCTTTTAGGTGCAGTTTTAAATTGTCGAGATGAAAATACTGAATTGATTAAAGCGCTATTTGGATATGTGAGTTTATCTTGAAAAGTTGCTCCAAGATTCGTGATTTGAGCAGTGGCTAAAACTTGCCAATACTTTGTGTCTTTATTTGCCCTGGTACCATCGGCCTTCATAGTAGCGCCACGATGTCTAGTATACCTATAAAAATGAATTTGAAAACTTGTAAAAGGCCCGTATAAATTTCTAAACTGATGAAGATCTACTTCATGAGTAAAAAGTAGAGGGCCCTGTCGCCTGCCTCTGTGCATTAAGCTGTCAGGATATAAATTAATTGTATTTCTTGGTGTACTACTACCGCCTGTATAAAGCTCTAAAATAACATTATACATTGCTGTCATGTAGTAATAATTTGGAGATCCATCGCCTCCAAAATATATTAAACCTTGGGGATAAAGTATATCAAATTGTATGGTATCTGCTAGATCAATTTGTACTCCCGAAAGTCCAAAATCTGAAGGTCCAAAATCTACAGAGAATCTTTCAGTATCATCATAGGGTATCTCTTCTCCACGCTGTTCATCTAAGTGTTGAGGTTCAATGGGCTGTGTTACTAGTCCGACATGATTTGCAGGAAGATTTCCCATTTCACGGTAATCAAACATTCGAATTTGTTGTGCATTATTTGGAGGCCCAATAACAGCTACAGAACCTCCTACATTTTGAATTCGGGGCAAAGCATATTGATCCACAGTTCCAAAAGTTTCTTGTACTATTAAGTCATCTATTTTACCTATAAAACTACCGCTAGATAAAGTTGTATCTACATTTGTTCCGGTAGCTACCGCTGAATTAAAAGTATGAGAGTCAGTAAGCCAAAATAGCGAAGACTGAGCAGGAGGAGTACTTCCTGATACTGTAACTTGTCTTGCTGTCGTATTTAAATTAGTAATTTCTCTATTTTCAATAATTGTAATATAAGCTATAGTTGTGTTTACTACTATATTATCATACATTCCCTTGGATAGGCTATTTAATGCGACCTCCATAGAAGCATTTGCACTATCTATAACCGATAAAGTTCCTTGAAAACTAAATCTTTTTATGCTTCCCGTAGAAAAAAGTACGGTTAAAGCTGCTATTCTAGAAAAAGTACTACTACTCGTAGAATTAAAGACCGAAGAAGAAAAATTAAAAGGGCTAGGAGTGCTACTATTTGTTTGCAGCCCGAAGGTCATTCCTGAGTTACTACTACTTTTTGAAGTTATACTAACAGTAAATCTTTTATGAGGTACTGTAATAAGCTCTCTTCCTTGACCCATCGTAAAGTCTGCATTAAAATTTACATCATTATCAAAAGTCCCAGTATTACTACTACCATTAAGAGTGACTTCTGCAGTTACTCTTTTGGGCCTATAAGCTGCGTATTTTCCCTCTTCTCCAGGATTATCATCAAAATAAACGGAGTTAGCGCCATCTACCAAGCCCCAAATAGGTCCTTCACTTACTAGGTCAGTATAAGAAATATTTTGATACTCGCCTCCGTATTGAGTACCAACCGCTGCGTCTCTTGCTTCATCCCCAGAATTTGTTTGTGATAACCAACTCATAATATTTTCTCTCTATAAACTCATTTCTGTTACTGATGCTATTGTTGCTGTAAATTTTGCTGCATTTGCTTGTCTAGAAGTACCACCTTTTGCCCCTAGCATATTATCTGTACATGCTGCATTTTTCGAAATTATTGCATTGCTTGCACGTATATCAAAACTAATAGGCTTCCCGGGGATTCTCATTCGCCCATATAAAATAGGAATAGGATCCCCTTCTCGTATAATTTGTGCAGTTCCTTGATAAATATAGTCAGGTTCTGCGTCTCTTGCATCTGCTGCGGGATCGGGCGCTAATAAATCTACGATTCCGCTAAAAATCATAGACATACCTGGTTTGACTAAAAATTGAGCCCCGGGTACTAGCAGACCAACCACTACTAAAATAGCTCCTACAATAGATTTTATGAATTTTTTAATTCCGCCAGCAGGAACAGGGGTTATGATCATATCCCCTTCCCCGTAGTTTAGAAAAAGCTCTTTTTCATCTAAAGCAACATTATTAACTTTGCAGATAAATTCAATTTGCTTTCGATCACACTCTAATAGATATTCATTAAAATTATTGAAGTTTGCATTAAAACATCTTATTACATCTCCAAACGAAGAAGCCTCGATGTAAGTTTCATGGCCAAATTTTTCACCTAACTCTCCTTCAAATATTACTTTTCTTTTCATTTTGTACTCCTATTTTTAAAGCGGGTAGTAATATATTTAATTCCATACTTGGATAAGAGTAAATATAGTATGGTAAATTCATTACATTACATGTATCTATATCGGATTCTGAAGCGGTATTTGAAGCATTTATATGGCTGTGTACAATAGCTGCTACTTTATACTTTCGCAAAATATTAAAATATTCTTCTGGACAGAAACAAAATAAATCATTGTCTAGAGAAATATTTTTACATTCTATAAAATTAAATGTGTCTGTAAAAACTCCACAAGCTTCTTTTGGGGCCCAAGCTTTAAAGTGATTTTTTAATTGAATCATCTAAATTTTTGCGCTCCCGGGAAGCCCCCAAAAGGCAAAGGTTCTGCAGAATTTCTATACGTTTCATTGTCCGGTATTAGACTGCCTGCTGCGACCGGCGAGTGACTCGATACTATGTTATGTCTTGTTTGAAATCTAACCTTACAAGAACTTAATTTTTTTCCACAAATATCTAATCGCTTCCAGTATGTAGGATATTTTTCTGGCTGTCTTCCAGAATTTGTAATAACACACTCGTAAAATTGCCAGCCATTAGTGTCAGGGTTTACTCTTTTTACTTTGTCTCCAATACCTGTTCCATTTGTTTGTGCACTTTCATAAGTGGTAGCAGTGGCCCAAGTGCCATAGCCGCTAGTTGCAGGATCTGTTGCAATTAATCTATCGTTCTCATCAATCCAAAGACTAAAAGCATTTGCAGGAACAGGACAACCTCCTCTACCATGAAGAAGCCCTTGGTACTCCCAAGCACAATACTTTCCCACAGCAAATCGTGCAGGAATAGTAAGTCCCTCCATATCTGCAGGACTTACTAACTCATATTGTATAAATATATTATCTTCTTGAGTTACTTTTTCTATATAGTAAGTTCCTTTTGGAAATTCTGTAGGAAGTTGAGGAGTGTCCCCTACTCTAAAAGTATGTTTTAGTAAAGTACTTCTATAAACTACTTTTGCAGTTGTCAAATCATCTGCTGTAAAAAATCCTTCTGCTTCAAGAATATTGTATACTGTCTGCTCATCTTCTACTCCGTTAGCATTATTTCCTCTTCCTGCTAGTTGAGGAATATTTGCCATTTTTAGTGTAGGACGATTTAAAGAGCCTTCTGTTTGATGCTCAATACCCTGAATTTCAATTGGAAACGCTTCATACTCATTTAATATAGAACCCGTTTCATTTGGAAAATAGATATTTTCTCCTATTGTTCCAGTGTCATAGTCTAAGCCATTATGTAAATAAAGAATAGTACCACTTGGTAGAGTTACTTCAAATAACTCTACCAAAGAGTCGTCTAAGGACTGTTGCTGAGACTGTTTTATAGCAATATAAGGATCTTGCTGAACTGTAAAAGAAGACGTCTGTATTAAGGTAGCTGTTCCACCCGTAGTTGAGGGGCTAGCTGAACCATTTACAAACTGAGGAGTTGTATTAAAGTGAAATAAACTAAGATAATATGTGCCTGTTGGACAAGTTTGAGAAGGCCTAATAGTAATTGTAGTTCCATTTTTTGGTCCAGTTAAAAGACCTGATCGACGACTAAAGGAGTCGATAGGTACGTTTTGAAGTGCATTCGCATCCGTAGTAAGTTTCCAATAAAACTGTTCGGGGCCTCCTACAGGGCCATCATAAGAACCAGTATCGTAAGTACCATCTAAAAAGGGCTCCAAATCCTCTGGCATTGTTATTTCTACATCTTCAACACCTCCAGGACCTACAATACCCGGTAGGCCTGTAAATCCAAAAGCATCTGGAAGAATTAAAAGTCTAGCGGACAACTGGGCGTGCGGAATTATAGGTGATGTAAGTCCAGGCTTAACTTCAGTATACCAAAACCATCTAGCATAATAATCCGTATTATCAGTGGCAGTAAGCGTCCAAGTTGTGTCTAACCCCGGAGATCCTGTTGCATCGGGATCATTTAGTCCGGTATCATTATTTGGTGCTGCAATATACCTTATTTCACCAGCATCCGCAGTATTTGAACCTGTATATACTGTACGAATATTTACAGTATCTCCAGTTTTTATAATTACGGTATAGTTAGAGGAAGCATCTGCAATAGGAGGATGATACCCATAAGTATTTGCGGGTACATCATCAACTTCAAGATAGTAATTAAAAATAGCCATATTAAGTAGTACTTCTAGGAGTATAAATTCTAGCTAGTTGAGCAGTCAAAGTATGATATTGGTCATAGTCATATGTAATACTATAGCTTTTAGGTCTTACATACATAATTTCTATACCAGTTCTATTTGGTACTCGTATTTCAAATTCTTTTGCGGAACGCACATCTAAAAAATCTGCAATAAGATTAATTTCTGCCGCTGTTCTATTTTTAAAATTTGCAGTGAAAGCATCGTTTTTAGTGTTAACTCCATCTCCTAATGTTTGATCATAACCATCTCCAAATTGAGCAGTTAAAACTCTATGTTGAACATTACGTCCAAATCCTCGGTCAAAAGTTATAAATGTTTCTGCTGCGGGAGTTCCTGTTGCTAGTGCGTCTTGCGGAATTACCATTACGAATTTGTTTCCGTAAGAGCTCCCCGATTGACCATAGCTGCCTGCGTCAACAGTCCAAGCAGGAATAGAAGAATTATAAACATAAGTAATTCCATTAAATGTAACGGAATCTCCGTTACTTGGGTTATTTGGAAAATCATATGACATTCATATCTCCTATTAGGTTAGTGTAAATCTACCCAAGCTCCGTTTGCGTATCCTTGGAACTTATGTGTAGTTGAATTATAAACTAAATCACCATTTACTGCAGTAAGAGCATTTCTTTCCGTAGTGGTATAATTTGTCGCATGAGCAGTAGGACTCGTTGTATAAATTTTACCTGCCATTGCGGAATGATTTTGACAAACATAATAAAGAGTATCGGGAGCATTCATCGGAACAGTATATTTTAAAGTTCCCAACTGCGCTCCATTGTTTATTACTCCATCTGAAGTTCCTAAAACATTTGAAGCATTATATGCTCCAGAAGAAGTTTGAAACCAAATAGGATGGCCATTTGATAGTGAAAAATCTGCAACTTGAAGTGTGTTGGTGGTGAAAGTAGTAGTAGTAGATGAGGATGTACGCACTATACCCGACAAAAAGAGTAATCTATATTTTCCTGCTGCAGTTATAGTATGTTGTTGATAGCCCGATCCGTCTGTTGCGGTTGTCGGAGGTAAAGCTATAGCCGTATTATTTGTATAATCTAAAAGATACTGTGTAGGCCTACTGCTTAGTATAGTCTGACCTGGATTACCTGTTGTAGACTCCCAATAGTACCTTAGAACAGTATTTGCATCTGCTTCAAACTCATTTGAAACTGCATAGCCTTCTCTTGTGACGTCATAATTAAGATTGCCTCCAGTAACACTGGTAGTAAGGACTAGTCGGAGCAGATTAGCTATAGAAGCATGTGTTGAAGGAGCAATGTCTATAATAGCAGTACCACTCGAACTTCCTTGAGGATTCGCGCTAGTAGGTATACCTGTATTTAATCCAAATATTGTACTATCTTGAAAATCTGTATAAAGATTCCAAGAAGTGGATTCTACGGGTATTGGATCCTCTCCAATCGATGTATTTAGATAATATGTAAAACCTTTTTGTAAATATAAAGTTGGATTATCTGTAGAAGAAGTAAATCCAGGCCCCGTAAAAGAAAATGCAGTGGTAGAATTAGGAGTAATTTTGAATTCTGTTTGAGTACCTTCTGCAGTAACATCATTTGTATATATAATACCAGCCATTGAAGAGCTATTTTGACTAACATAGTACACAGTATCAGGAGCATTCATTGGAACTTCATAACTTAAAGTTCCCTGAGACGCTCCATTATTTGTTATGCCATCCGCAGTTCCAAGTACATTTGCTGCATTATATGCGCCAGGGGAAGTTTGAAGCCAAAGAGGATGCCCATTTGACAATGCAAGATTGGACATCGTCATTGAAAAAGTGTAGTCTGCAGAAGAAAATCCTCCAGACGCTCGCTTTCCTCCACTTGCCATAAATATACGGTAAGTACCTGCCTGAGAAATTGTAAAAGTTTTACTTCCAGATGAATTCAGTGCACTACTACTACTTAATCTATTGAATAAAATCGTATACGAAGAATTTGTATAGTCTATAAGACTTATTGCATTTACGGACTCATAGTTAGAGTTATGTCCTGAAGAACTTACATCAAAAGTTAGGACTACTCCGGCCGAAACTGTAAATTCATTTGAATACGCATAGCCTCGACGAGTATGTGTTCCGCTTTGCTGTCCTTGAGAAAAAGTGGTTGTAACATTTATACCAGGGTTACCACTTACTGTGGTATACTGAGCGCTTCCTGTTATTGGATTCAATAATGTTGCACTTCCATCACTTATTCCTGTAGCTTCTCCAAATAGTGTAGTGTAGTTACCAAATTGAGAGCCTGAAGCAGTCCAGTGTGTATTTGCTAAAGGAAGACTTTCGTCAAACATATCAAAATGATATGTTAAACCTTTTTGCAGGTTTAAACTGGGGTTGCTTCTAGCTGTACTAAATCCTGCTCCATCGAACTCAAATGCTGTAGATGTGCTATTTGGCGCAGTATTAAATCTCAACTCTGCGGCGCCAGTAGCCCCGGTAGCACCATCTTGCCCAGCAGCACCATCAGCACCTCTTATATCTCCTGTAGTAAATTGAAGCCCGTCTGATGATGTAAAAGTAACTACCCCTGTAGCGCCATCATATGTTCCGCCACTCCAGCCGTCTCCATCAGTACCTGCAGGTCCTTGTGCGCCTTGAGGACCTGTAGCATTTCCAGCATTTATAGTTGAGCTATCCACAAGTGTAAGTATTAAATCATCGTTTCCGTCAATAGTTACTGAAGAAATACCTCTATTTCCATCACCTCGTAAATCACTAGTGGTAAATCCTATTCCATCTGCAGAAGTAAAAGTAACTATACCTGTGGAAGAATTATAGGTTCCTCCATTAAAACCGTCTCCTGTAAGACCAGCAGGACCTTGGACTCCTTGAGGTCCTGCAATACCTTGGGGCCCTATTTGACCTGTAGCTCCAGTTTGCCCTGTTACTCCTTGTAAACCTTGGGGTCCAGTTGGTCCAATAACACTTCCTGCGTTAATATTTGTATTATCGGCCAGTGAAAGAATTAAATCATTACTTGAGTTTACAGTTGCGGAAGAAATACCTCTATTCCCATCACCTCTTAAATCTCCTGTAATAAAACCAATTCCATCATTAGAGCTAAATGTTACAATACCTGTAGAAGAACTGTAAGCTCCTCCAGTAAATCCATCTCCTGTAGGTCCTTGAGGTCCTGTTTGACCCGTAGCTCCAGTAGCCCCTTGTGGGCCTGTATTACCACTTTGACCGTTTGTACCTGCAGGCCCTTGAGCTCCTTGAGGCCCTTGAGCTCCTCGAACATCTCCAGTACTAAATCCAATTCCATCATTAGACGTAAATGTTATAACACCGTTAGAAGAATTGTATGTTCCTCCAGTAAATCCATCCCCATCAGTACCTGCAAGTCCTTGTGCACCTGTACTTCCAGCTGGTCCCGCAGGTCCAGTAGAACCTGTCTGTCCTGGAAATCCTCTTTCTCCTCCCGCTCCAGTAGGGCCCGCGGGTCCATTTGCTCCTGCGGGTCCTTGAGGACCAATTCCTCCCTGAGCACCGTCTGCACCATCGGCACCATCTGCACCAGCAGCGCCTGTAGGTCCGGCAGGTCCGGCAGGTCCATTTGCTCCTACAGGGCCTTGAGGTCCAGTAGCTCCTTGTGGGCCCTCATCTCCTTCCGGTCCAGCAGGCCCCGTAGGTCCAGCAGGTCCAGTATTTCCAGCGGGGCCGGCAGGACCTTGCGGGCCTGTATTTCCATCTGCACCAGTAGCGCCTGTAGGTCCGGCAGGTCCATCAAATCCTTGAAGTCCTCTAGGTCCTTGAGGTCCTGTATTTCCATCAGCTCCATCAGCACCATCGGCACCATCTGCACCAGCAGCGCCGGTGGGTCCTTGAGGTCCTTGAGGTCCTTGAGGTCCCGTAGGTCCGGTTAGTCCTATAGGTCCAGTAGCGCCTGTTTGGCCCGCAATTCCACTATTTCCCGTAGGCCCTTGAGGTCCCGTGCTTCCATCTGCGCCATCAGGGCCTTGAAGTCCTGCGGGTCCGGTTTGGCCGGTCGGTCCTTGAGGTCCTTGAGGTCCATCATCTCCTGTGGGGCCTTGGGGTCCAGCAGGTCCAGTTAGTCCTATAGAACCTTGAGGTCCTGTCGCTCCAATTGGTCCTGCTGGTCCATCATTACCATGTGTTCCTGATGGTCCTACAGCACCGGTGGGCCCTGTGGGTCCTATAAGACCTTGAGGTCCTGCGGGTCCATCATCTCCTGTGGGGCCTTGGGGTCCAGTAGCTCCTGCGGGTCCTGCTGCTCCTGTAGCACCTGTGCTACCCTGTGGACCTTGAGGCCCCCCACTTCCTGGGGGTCCAGTGGGTCCGTCAGCTCCTTGAGGACCTACTGTTCCAGTGTTGCCTTGAGGTCCACTAACTCCAGAAGGACCAGCAGGGCCCGTGGCTCCTTGTGGTCCTTGCGCACCCTGAGGCCCAGTATTACCTTGAGAGCCTGTACTTCCAGCTGGTCCTGATACACCTGTAGGCCCTGTAATTACCCATTGTGCACTACTACCATCATTATAATAAACATAAAGTCTAAGATTTACAGAATCAAACCAAAGATCTCCATTGCTTGGACTGAGTGGCGCTGTTGCTGATACTGTAGATGCCATTTATTATGCTCCGTACGGACTTAACATTCCGCCTGCTCTTCTTTGCTTTATTAATTCATCTTGAACTGCTGCACTTATTGCTCGTGCGAGATCTTTACCGTCTCTACGCGCACTTTCTTCAGATGTATCCGTATTACCATCAGAAGAAATATTTACAGTTATACCAATATTATTTTGTTGTCCTGAAGATCCTTTTATTTCTACAGGAATTTTATTTCCGTGAGGCAAAGGAACTACGGCTTCTTTGCCGTGTAATATAGCGGGGTATCCTGCTGAAGATCCATTAGCTATTCCACCTGCTCTATACCCTTTAGGAGGCTCCATAATACCGCCATATCTTGCGCCTAAGCCAAAGAAGCTGCCAACAGCTCCTAACAGATCCATGAAGCCGCCTCCGCCTCCGCCTGCTCCTCCGGCACCGCCTCCGCCGCCGAACATTCCGAAGATCTTTTGCAGCATAGGCATAAATTTCATAAACATTCCTATAATTCCGGTCCCTCCGTTTTCGCTGCTTCCAAGAATATCTTTTGCGAAAGCCATAAGGTTCATTCCGTCTGTGTCTTTTTTGTCTCCAAATAATCCTTTGAACCATCCAAATAAATTACTGGCTCCATCTCCTATTTTTCCAAAGAACTTTTGAACATATGTAAAAATATTTCCAAAGATTCCAGTTTCGTCCTGTCTCATATCGGTACCGGGTCCAGGAGGCCCATGAATACCTCTTGTCATATCTCGATCTATTTCTCCTCTCATGAACTTTTTTATAATCATAAAAGGATAAGTAATAATATACTTTAATTTTTCAAGAAGTCCCCCAGCACGGCCTTCGGCACTTGTTACATTTCCGCTTTGATATCCATCTGCTGCGTCACGAACTTGATTAGGATCGTTGTTATCAACCTTGCCTATGTACTTTCCTGTTCTAGCGTCATACAAGTGACTTCCCATCGTGCCGAAAAGTTTTTGGAATCCTTTTATAATTAAAGCAAAAGGAGCTGCTAATATTTTTAATATAAACTTCGCCACCTTTCCCTTACCGTCATCATCACCACCTTTTTCGCTCCCCATCATATCAACTACAGCACCTCCTATCATTTTTACGAGCTGTTGTGCATCGGTAAGCTGAGTAGCTTCTGCAATATCTCTAGCAATTTCTTTTGAGTTATTTACTACTACTGGCTCGGGCGTGTTTAAATCACAACACTGTACTTTTACTTGATTTTCTACAGTACTACTTAAAGCATTTTCAATTCCGGTAACAAGGTCTTTACCTTTTTCTTCTATTGCAGTACCTACATTTTTTGAAAGCTTTTCTTCTTTTAAGACTCTTTCCATTTTCTCTGCGGGATCTTCTTCTGGCCCAAATATTCCGTCCATAATTGCGTCTACAAGTATAGACTGAAGTTTTGCAACCATAGCATTTAAAAGAGTATCCGCAAAAGATTTTAAAGCTTGTTTAAAACTCATATCTCCAGAAATTAAACCAGAAAGTGCATTATTTAATCCATCACGAAATCCTGACTCAAAAGCATTTGCCATTTGTCCTTGTAAAGATAGATCGTCAAAGGCTTGCTTCATTTTATCTAAAGTTAAATCTACTGTTTCAAGAGCAGCATTTTTTGTAATTACGGCAGTTTCTCTGCC
>MDSX01035857.1_pt1 | contig 14896 bp, 15 predicted proteins | sample 811141 | NCBI WGS metagenome assembly MDSX01 (sample SAMN05326642, study PRJNA326480) | marine metagenome | isolation source: seawater | place: Atlantic Ocean: South East | collected 2010
AGGTCTCGGAAAATGTAAGGCCGTGGTACTCCGGTGCCGGCTGCGACAAGCTGGGGTATTTGTCGCGTCCCGCAAAATTGAATTTGCCGGAATCGACGACACAACCACCAATCGAACTGCCGTTGCCGGAGAGGAACTTCGTCGTAGAGTGCACAATGATGTCTGCGCCATGCTCGAAAGGTTTGCAGAGATAAGGCGTCGCCATTGTGTTGTCGACAATCAGGGGAATGCCCGTGTCATGTGCGATTGCCGCAACCGCCTCGATATCGACAACCACACCGCCCGGATTGGCGAGGCTTTCGATAAAGATGGCCTTCGTCTTATCCGTAATCGCGCGGCGGAAGTTCTCTGGATCGTCCGGGTCGACGAAAGAGGCGTTCCAGCCGAATTTCTTGTAGCTAATGCCCATCTGATTGATCGAACCGCCGTACAGCTTGTTAGCGGCGATGATCTCGTCGCCGGGGTGCATCAGCGGGAACAGTGCTAGGATTTGCGCCGCATGACCCGAAGCGGTCGCGGTGGCGCCAAGTCCGTCCTCAAGGGCCGCTATCCGTTCCTCGAGCGCGGAGACGGTCGGGTTCGACAGCCGGGAATAAATGAAACCTGGAAGCTGAAGATTGAACAGCGACGCCGCATGATCCGCATCGTCAAAAACGAAAGACGAAGTTTGGTATATCGGCATCTGCCGCGCGCCCGTTGTCGGATCGGGCGGCGTGCCGGCATGGACGGAAAGGGTTTCGAGGCCCGGCTTACGATTGCTCATCATTCGGTTCCTCAGGCCAGTCTTCTACGTTTGCTAGTAATGACGTGCGAGTTGATGCCATGCCAGCTCAGTTCGCCGTAGAGGCGGGCATATTCGATCTTGGGGCAGCGGTTCATGACTACGCGAAGCCCGGCGTCTTCAGCCCGCTTGGCGGCGTCGTCGTTCCGGACGCCGAGTTGCATCCAGACAATCTTCGCACCCACTTTGATGGCGTCGTCGGTGATGGAGCCCGCAGCTTCTGAATTCCGGAAGATATCGACCATATCGATCGGCTCGTCGATCTCGTCGAGATCGGCCATGACTGTCTCACCGAGAATTGCCTGCCCGGCGACACCTGGATTAACCGGGATTATCCGGAAACCCTTTTGCTGCATGTATTTCATGGCAAAGAAGCTGGGGCGGTTCCAATTAGCGCTGGCTCCCACCATGGCGACGGTTTTGGTGTCCTTCAGGACGTCGATGATGTATTTGTCGTTGTAGTCGTCGTGATTCACTGGCTATTTCCCCTATTCGCCTCGCCAAACAGGTTTTCTTTTCTCGACAAAAGCACCGACCCCTTCCTGGGCATCGTGCGACATCATGTTTTCCGCCATGACTTTCGCAGTATAAGCATAGGCTTCTTCCACGCCGCATTCGAGCTGGCGGTAGAACGCCTCTTTGCCGACTTTGATCGTATAGCCCGATTTATCGAGAATTTTTGCGGTCATTTCACCGATCGCTTCATCCAGCTCCTCCGCGGGAACCACCTTGTTGATGAGGCCGCAATCGACGGCACGCTGGGCCGAAAGCGGATCGCCAAGGATCAGCATTTCCATGGCCTGCTTGCGGCTAATGTTGCGGCTGAGTGCCACCATCGGTGTTGAACAAAATAGGCCAATATGAACCCCTGGTGTCGCGAATTGGGCGCTTTCCGCCGCGACCGCTAGGTCGCAGGTGGCAACCAGCTGACAGCCGGCTGCGGTCGCAACGCCTTGAACGCGTGCGATAATAGGCTGCGGCAAATTCATGATCGAAGTCATCATCCGCCCGCAGGCGTGAAACAGCTCGTCGTAGAATTCAGGTGACTTTTTGGTGACCAGTTCACGCATGTCATGTCCGGCACAAAAGGCCGTACCGTTCGCTGCGAAGACGATAGTGCGGACGGATGTATCGCCGGAAATTGTATCCAGTTCTTCTTGGATGGCGGCGATCATCGCACGGGACAGTGCATTGCGGGCGTCGGGGCGATTCAACGTCAGGGTCGTGATTCCACCTGCATCTTCGCGCAGCAACATCGCATCGGCGTCGTTTTGAGGTTCTGCACTCATTCTCGTCTTGTCCTCTAGGTTAAGAGATTTCGGTCACATGCGGGCGGCTGCGTCAAGGCGGCGGCACGATTTCGACGTCGCCATGCTGCCGGACCGTCTCTTCCAATGTACCCTATAAGGTCTCCGCGAGTTTCGTTCTCCATGGTAACCAGTAGTAGTGTGGTTGCGTGTCACCTTCGAGGCGAAACGCCGGGTATTTTGATCGATTGGCTTTCTCCATCGTGCAGTTTGAGTTCCTTTAAATAATTCTCGGCACGTGTTTCCGGCGGTGGCATGCCCGTCTTGAAGTCGTTCAGTTCATCACTGGTGCGCCAAATTTTTGCGCCGCAAATGATCAGACCGAACAGGAAGACGCCGAGAGTCATAAGCAGGGGGGCGGCAAGCATGCCATCCATCCTGCCTTCCATATATCCGGCAAACAGTGCCGCGATCGTCACGACATCGAACAGGAAAACTTGACCAATCGAAGGTATCGGTTTTCCAATAGTCTTACTCACGATAGACGTTGAGACAGTTGTAGGCGGGTGAGTCCCAGCCGACAGTGCTCTCACGCCCAATTGAAGAGTGTCGTTAGCCGCCGGCGCCCCGGATGGCGACGGAGTCGATCTCTACCTTGAGGCCTGGTGCAGCCAATTGTGACACCTCGACCAAGGTTGAGCATGGGAAATTACCCGTAAAGAACTCGCGGCGGGCCTTCCACACCTCTTCGCGAACGCGAATATCGGTCACGTAAATCTGCACACGGACGATATCGTCCATTTGGGCCCCGGCCTCTTCGATCAGGTACTTTGTTCGCGTGAAGATTTCCTTCGCCTGCTCGTACTCTCCGACGGAACCCATATCGTTGGACATCCCGCCCGCGGTCAATCCTGCTATATGGATATGGTCGCCAATAACCAGGCAATTCGACCATGTTTCTTCGGGTGGCTCGTTGACGTTTGGGCTGATGATGCGTTGTTTCTTCATGGCACTCTCCCTTTGTTAGCCACACGATATCATGATGCACCACGGGTGTGACAGATAAAGGGGGCTCGCGTCTTATGTGTCGGAGGCAATTCTAATGGGCCGGTGTTTCGCTATTGTTGCCGCACTATGGCTGGTCGCGATGCCTGCGCCGGCTAAGGAGGTCGTGGTCGACCTTGAACTCGTGCTGGCGGTCGACATTTCTAGCAGTATCGATGAAGAGGAAGCCCGACTGCAGCGCAAAGGTTACGTCAACGCGATCCTTCGTCCGGATGTGATAAGGGCGATTTAGAGCGGCATGCTACGCCGGGTTGCGGTGACTTATATGGAGTGAGCGGGTCTCTTCCAGTACGTCCTGGTCAGACTGGCATCTGATTGAGGACCCCGAGGAGCTAGTGTCTTCGCCCAGAAACTAATTGAGGCGCCGATCTGCGCGAGCGCTTGGGCGTCGATCAGCAGAGCGATCAACTGCGCTCTGTAGTTGTTCGAGAAGAACGGTTACTCGGGCGTGCGACAGGTTATCGACCTATCCGGAGGCGGACCGAACAACGAGGGCGAGAAAATGCCAACGGCGCGCGATCGTGCGTTAGCACATGGGGTTAGCGTGAAGGGACTGGCAATCATCTACGACCGTCCGAGCCCCTATGGATATACTCCGTATAAAGATCTTGATCTTTATTACATCAACCGCGTAATCGGCGGCCCCGGCGCAATCATTTTCGTCGCCGAAACCCATGCCGATTTCGCCCGCGCGATCCGCAAGAAATTGATCCTGGAGATTGCCAATAAGACCCCGGGCCTACGCGATATTCTGGAGCGGCCACGTCTCCGGCGAGCGTCCACGGAACGCGTCGCCCCTGCTTGTGACAGCGGCGAGAAGCGCCGCGAGCTCTATTGGAACGAAGCGGACGACTATTGACGCTAAAATCTCGTCATTCCGGGCTCGCTTCGCGTCCCGGAATGATAGCTGGGTGTCGATCTCACCCTATATCGCGCCAGTCGCGATAGCGGTAAAGCGTCAGGGTGAAGGGACGTGACGTCAGCCGCAGGAATTTGTGCAGCGGAAGCGGTTCGATCTCGGTGAGCGGGAAGGCGAGGTCCTGTTCGGGTACACCCTGTACCGCCTTTGCCAATTCGCCGCCGAGGGCAACTGATAGAGAGACACCCCGGCCGTTGCAGCCGATCCAGGTCCAGCCATTGGGGCCGAGCTTGTGGAAATGCGGGGTGTGGTCCCGTGTAGCGCCGACGTAACCGGTCCAGGAATACTCGATCTCCGGCTCCACATACTGCGGAAAGATCCGCTCTAGGCGTTTTGCTATTCGGGCGCGGATGCGTTGGTGGCCGTTGAACGGCAGGGCGAGCGCACCGCCGGTGATCAGCCGGTTGCGGGCGTCGTAGCGGAAGAAGTGTAGGTCGCCGTGGGTATCGGAAATTGCCTGCCGGTCAGGCACCACGGTGCTACGGACATTTTCGCTAAGCGGCGCGGTCGCCAATTGCCATGAAGTGACGGGCATGACGCTCCGTGCAAGGCGAGGTGCGAGGCCCGGGGTCATTTCGCCCGTATAGGCGTTGGTGGCCACGACAAGTGCCCGGGAGTGGATCGTGCCCTGCGGCGTCCTGACCAGCCAGCCTTCTCCGTCTCTCTCATAACTCAGGGCAGGGGAGTGCTCATGAATGACGGCGCCGTTTTCTGCTGCGGCGCGGGCGAGCTCCCGGGTTAGCGCAAGCGGGTTTATGTGCCCTCCTGTCCGGTTGCCGAAGCCGCCAAAAAAGAAGTTGGTGCCGATTCGGCGTTCCAACTCGGCCTTGTCCAAGAGCTCCACCTCCGTTCCGTGTTTTATCCATTGTCGATAGCGGTTCTCAGAGATTGCTTTGAATCGGCCCGGGCTGTGCGCCGGCTGAACCCAGCCGGATTGCTCAGCTTCGCATTCAAGGCCATGCTCTCGGACGAGATCGAAGAGGGTAGCGGCCGATCCACCGATCAGCCGGACGAACCGTTCTCCGGCCTCGCCGAAGCGCGCCGTTAGCGCGTCAGGGTCCGCGCGGGTCAGCACTGGGATAACTTGGCCGTTATTCCGGCCAGATGCACCGAAGCCAACGTCTTCCGCTTCCAGAACAGTGACCGACGTTCCGGTCTTGGCCAGATGCAGTGCCGTCGAAAGTCCGGTAAATCCCGCTCCGATGACCGTGACGTCGGTTTCGGTCGTGCCGTTGAGCTGGTCATACGTTGGGCCGACCGGTGTGAAGGCGCGCCACAGGGATGTCGAAGTTGTCATGATTGCCTGGAATTTTCATTCCGGAAACGCTTGGCAGTATCTGGAATTATAGCCTGAGTGTGACCCATAGAAAATTTTCTTGTGAATAAATCTTAGGCACAAATTCCGGGTTCACGCTTCGAATGCCCGGGGTAACCATCGCGGGAGGCGTGCCGTTTTAACGCCGTGTCTCAGCTGTGCTTGCCGAGGAACGTTATATAGGCGTCGTTGAAAGCGTCCTTCTGCTCCACATTGGAGAGGTGAAGTGCGTTCGGAATAACGACGAGTTCCGAACCATCGATCTTCTCATGCATCACCTCGTGGGCTGCGACCGGCGTGCCAGGGTCGTCCTCCCCGACGATCATCTGCGTCGGAACGGTGATCTCGGAAATCCGGTCCGTCAGGTCGAGGCCCTGAATGGCACGGCAACAGCCGCAGAAACCCGATACCTTGGTATTGTGGATCATGTTGCGGACCTTGTCGCACTCCTCGGGTTCCTTCTCCATATACTCGGCGGAGAACCAGCGCTCCATCGTCCCGTCGACGAGAGCCCCCATGCCTTCGGTGCGGGCCAACTTGATCCGGTCGTTCCAAGCGCCTTTCATCTCCGGCGGGACACGGCTCATCGTGTCGCAGAGTGATAGTGACAGAAAGCGGTCTTGGTCCTTGAGCGCCGCCGTCTGGCCGATCATCCCGCCCATCGAGAGTCCGATATAGTGTGCCCGGTCGATTTCCAGCGCGTCCATCAGACCCAGCAGATCGTCCCCCAGCATTTCCAGCGAATAATCCATATCCGGGGCATCCGAATAACCATGTCCCCGCATGTCGTAGCGAACTACACGGTAGTCGCCCAAGACATCCATCTGCGGGTCCCACATGGCGTTTGTCGCAGCCAGTGAGTGGCTCATAAAGACGGTAGGCGCATCGATCGGCCCGTGTGCTTCGTAGTGCAACTGTATTCCGTTGGCGCTAATCCTCATGGGTTCCTCCTCCCGTCAGGCTACGGCGAATTCGGCCAAGGTCGCCGCATCCGGTTCAATGCCCAACCCTGCCCCTGTCGGCATCGACATAAAACCATTTTCGATTGTCGGCAGTCCGCCGGTCAACCTTTCTCGAATCGGATTCGGATTGGCATCGATCTCAAGAACGCCGTCGCCTCCCGCGGCTGCCAAGCAGTGCGCGGATGCCATCCCACCGAGGGGACCCGCCAGGAAATGGGGACAATAGGTCTGACCCGCTGCGACGATGCGTCGAGCCAAAGGCAGGGTCTTCGTAAAGCCACCCCACTTGCAAATGTCCGGTTGAACGACGCCGAGGACGCGAGCGGAAATATGCGCATCGAACTGAGTATCACCCAAGAGGTTCTCGCCTGCAGCAACGGGACTGCCGCCAAGTGAGGCGATCTGGCGCCACTCATCAAGCGGCCGGTCAGCCGGCAGGGGTTCTTCGACCCACCGGAGCTCGAACGCGGAATAGGCGTCCCAATTATTACAGGCAGTCTCGACGTCCCACCCTTGGTTGACGTCGGTCATGAGGAGGCGGTCGCCGATCAACTCACGCATCTTCGAAAGTGCGGAAAAGTCGGTCTCCCGGCCGAAGCCAATCTTGATCTTGAAGGCGGCGTACCCTTCGTCGAGCTTTCGCGCGACGATATCTTCGAAGCCAGTCGGGTTAAGGCCGCTTGCGTAGGTTGGGACAGTGTCGCGCTCACCGCCGAATAGTTTCCAGAGAGGCTGCCCGCTCACACGTGCAACCAAATCCCAAAGCGCGATGTCGACGCCTGCGATGGCTTGTGCGAAAGAGCCAGGCTCGCCCGCTTGCAGCGCCATGATATGAGTCTTGCGCGTCATCGCCTCGAAGGCGGCGGCGGGGGAGACCCATGTCTCCGATAGCGCGACGGGCACAACGTAGTCACGAATAAGGTGGGCACGGTTCTCCGCACCATGGGCCGGGAAATTGCCGAATACTTCGCCCCAACCGACATTGCCATCGGTGTCTTCCGCGCGGACCAGCAGTACGGCCCGTTCGTGGATCGTTCCGAATGACGTGACAATCGGCGTTTCGATCCGGGCGCGCAACAGGATAGGTTCGATGCGTGCGAGTTGAATTGATTCGGTTTGCGGTATCTTGGACATCTAGAGGATCTTTCCCGGGTTCATCGTACCGTTAGGATCGAGGGCAGCCTTGACGCGCTGCATCAAGTCGAATTCAACGTCGGACTTGTAGCGTGCGAGTTCATCGCGCTTGAGTTTGCCGATTCCATGTTCCGCGCTGAAGCTGCCGTCTAGTTGGACTGCGAGGTCGTGCACGGCCAATTCGAGGTCGTGCGCCTTTGCCATCATGTCTGCTCCATCGTCTCCTTCGGGGCGGCTGAGGTTAAAGTGAATATTGCCGTCTCCCATATGACCAAACGGGATGACGCGAACCCTTGGAATCATATTTTCCGCCATTGTGGTGGCCTTTTCGAGGAAAGTAGGAACGCTCGTCAGCGGCACGGAAATATCGTGCTTGAGGCCGAGTCCTGCGAGTTTTTGTGCCTCAGGTATGGTCTCCCGTAGGCGCCAGAGTGAAGCCGCTTTCTGGCCGCTCGCCGCGATAACGGCATTGGCGATTTCCTCCGCTTCGAACGCCTCGCCGAGTGTGGCTTCAACGATCTCGCCAAGGCCGGAATCCTCGCGTCCGGCACTGCACTCGAAGAGTGCGTAATGTGTATGCGCCGCATCGAAGGGGTCGGATGTATCGTCAATATGGGTCAGCACCAGGTCGATACATTTGCGATGAATGTACTCGAAGGATGTAACGCCGTCGCTCGTCGCCGCCCGCATCCGAGAGAGAAGTTTCAACGCCGCCTCCGCATTGGGCAGGGCCACAAAACTGGTAACCAGGTCGCGCGGGCGGGGGAAAAGCTTAAGGACGACCGCTGTGACGATCCCGAGTGTTCCTTCCGCACCAAGGAAGAGGTGTTTCAGATCGTAACCAGTGTTGTCTTTGCGCAGCCGGCGCAGGCCGTCCCAGATTGATCCATCCGGCAAGACCACCTCTAGCCCGAGCACGAGGTCTCGCGTGTTACCGTACCGAAGAACCGCAACGCCGCCCGCATTGGTCGAAAGATTACCACCAATCTGACAGCTGCCTTCCGCTCCGAGACTAAGTGGGAACAATCGATCCGCTTCTTCGGCGGCATCCTGGATCATTGTGAGGACACAGCCGGCTTCTGCCGTCAGTGTGTAGTTGAGGGCATCCACTTGCCGAATCTGGTTCATACGGGAGAGCGAAAGCACCACCTGGTCGCCGGTCTCGTCCGGCGTGGCACCGCCGCAATATCCGGTGTTGCCGCCCTGCGGCGTGATTTGGATGTCAGCGTCCGCACAGATGCGGACGACAGCGGCAACTTCACCTGTCGTGATCGGACGTAGCACAATCGGCGTGTTGCCATGGTATAGCTCCCGCGCGTCGATGGCATAGCTTTCCATATCGGCGGGATCGTCGAGGTAACCGCCGGGACCGAGTGCGTCCTTAAGGCGTTCCAGTATTTCGGGTGTGAGTGCGGTCATCGGGTCACCAATAGCGCAATGCGTCTTTGAAGAGCTTTGTCAGTTCGGCCTCGTCAACGGGTTTCGGCGACATCACCAGCAGGCGTTGCTGCGGCAACGTACCTTTCACGAGGTTTGGGATATCTTCCTCGCCATAACCAACGCCGCCAATCCCGTTTGGTAGTCCGGTTTCTTTCATCATCGCAATGATACGGTCCGCCAGCAGGTCGCCACCGTCCGCCGTGTCAGCATCAGTGACGTCCGCCCCCATTGCTTCCGCCGCTGTGAAATGGCGCTCTGGACAGGCTGGGCCAGTGAAACGGAATGCGGCGGGGGCATTGACGATCACTGAAGTTCCATGGGGCACCATGGGATGATTTGATTTCCATCCCTGCGGATAGTAGTCGCGCACCAATCCAGCGACTGCATAGGCCATGGCATGTGGTATATGAACGCCAGAGTTGCCGAAGCCGATACCGGCCAGTAGGCCCGAGAACATCAATTTCTCTCGGAATTCGGAGGCCCCAGGCTGTGTCACGGCATCGACTAGGTTGTCTCCAATCAGTCGAATCGCTTCCAGCGTCGAAAGGTCGCTATAAGGATTGGCGCCCTGATAGACCGGGCGTGCGGTTGGATTGGCTGGCTTCTCACGGCTGGTATATGGGACTGCGGTGTAGGATTCGCAGGCATGGGTAAAGACATCAAAGCCGTTCGCCGCAATGACCTCACCTGGCAGGGTGGCCAGGGTATCCGGATCGAGGACGCCGAGGCTGGGCCGCAAATAGGGGCTTGAGATGCCGGTCTTCACTTCCATTTCCAGGAGGTCGAAAATTGCGACAGCGGTACATTCGCTCGCGGTGCCAAATGTTGTTGGACAGGCGATATGCGGCTTCAACGGTCCCGGCACCTGCACGGCCTTTCCGATCGGTGCATTGACGTAATCAAGGAAATCGTCTGGCGGATGCGACGTGTAGAGGGCCGCCGCTTTTGCCGTGTCCATACTGGAGCCGCCGCCAACGGAAATGAACCCGTCGAAATTGCCTTTTTGCGCAAACTCGATCGCCGCCTTGAACGACCTGTCAGTCGGCTCGACCTCCACCTCGTCGTAGATGGCGACGTCAATTCCGGCATTCTTTAGTGCGCTTGTCACCGTCGCCACGGACTTTAGGTCTGCGACATTCGCATCGGTAAATAAGGCAGTACGCGCGATCCCGTGAGCCCTGGCGTCGTGCCCGACCTCCTGTAGTGCCCCCGGGCCGAACTTGATCTTGGGTGGTGTCACCGTAAATGCGGCCTCGCGACCGTCTGCGTGAACGTAGTATGGGGAGAGCGTCATGCGGTTGGGTTCCCTGTCGCGGATGGCCTTATTGTTGTAATTAACGCGGCGTGACTTTACAGAAAGTGGGCGGTTTCGTCAGCCCGTTGGGGAGGAAATCGGCATGATTGTCGTCGGTGAAGAGGAAACACGCGAGCGGCTCGAGTGGAAACCCCTGGTTGAGGCGCTGAGGGGCGCTTTCAAGGGAGGGGTCGAATCGCCGGCCAAGCATCAGCATTTCGTGGAGGTACCGGGCGAACCTGAAGGCAAGATCATGATGATGCCTGCCTGGCGTTCGGGCAAGTATGTCTGCGTTAAGCTCGTCAACATGTTCCCGGGGAATGCCGAAAGGGGAATGCCGGCGGTGAGTGGCATCGTCATTCTCTTCGACGGCCGAACGGGCCAGATTCTCGCACAAATTGACGGCGGCGAGGTGACGGCCCGTCGCACTGCGGCGGCCTCGGCTCTGGCCGCGGACTATCTGGCGCGCAGTGATGCAAAAACACATCTTGTCGTCGGTACCGGCCGCGTCGCTTGGAATCTGATTTTTGCGCATCGGGCGGTCCGGGCGATCGACACCACGTATATATGGGGACGCAACTACGACAAGGCGCTACGCTTTGCCGCGGAGGCACGTGACCATGGCATATCGGCGGAGGCTGTCGAAACCGCTGAGCCTGCCGCGCGCGAGGCCGAAGTAATCTCTTGTGCGACATTCTCTCCGGATCCGGTGGTCAAAGGGGAATGGTTGGCGGCGGGCGCGCACTTGGACCTCGTGGGCGGCTACCGCCCTGAAGTGCGAGAAACCGACGATGAAGCTATCCGTCGGGCCCGCGTATATTGCGACACCGTTACTGGAGCGCCCAAAGCGGCCGGAGATCTGACGCAGCCGATTGCGGACGGCGTTCTGGATCCAGACGTTCTTATCGATCTGTACGCGCTGGTACAGGGGCGCGACGGTGGGCGCGCGTCTGACGACGAGATAACACTTTTCAAATCAGTTGGCGCGTCGCTCGAGGACTTTGCCGCTGCGGCATTGGTCTATGAGCAGGTGAAGAAAGAGCGTCCCTAGGAATCGTAAGACACGATCGTCGAAACCGGAATGTCGAGCCGTTCGAGCTTCGACCTGCCTGCGAGAAATGACAGTTCGATGACAAAGCTCATTCCGGCGACGACACCGCCCGCATTACGCGCCAATTCCGCGGCTGCCGCAGCCGTACCGCCTGTTGCCAGGAGATCATCCATGATAACGACCCTTTGGCCGGGAGTGATCGCGTCCGATTGAATTTCGATAGTATCGGTCCCGTATTCGAGGTCATAGGTATGGGCGATCGTCGCCCCAGGCAGTTTCCCCTTTTTGCGGATCATCGCGAATCCGCATCCCAGTTTCAGCGCCATGGGCGCTGTCGTAAGGAAACCTCGTGACTCAATTCCGAGCAGGAGGTCGGGTTCCAACGGTTTCACATGCGATTCCAATTGAGAGACGCAGTGCCGCCATGCCCGTGGGTGCGCCAGAATGGTTGAAATGTCGTAGAAGAGAATACCTGGTTTCGGGAAATCGGGAATGCTGCGGATGTGGTTCTTCAAATCCATCGTATATGCCTCTTCAGGTGAACGCGCGGCATGGCGGGACACAGCAATCTAGACGGTGCGATTTCCCCATGCAATCTGCGAGGCGCTTTTGGGACCCTTACCGCCGTGCAATTTCGATTACAAGATCCCGCGTTTATGTACAGTTGCGCGCGGTTTGGAGAGTTGACGTGGTGGATGAGCGCGAATAATGGCTGAAAACTGCCGTCGAGGGGACGACATTGACGAGATTAAAAACATTGTCCCTCGCACTCTGCGGAATCGAACGGATGCTGGAACCCAGAAGGGCTCCAGCACCGCATCGAAACCCGCCTACCGATTGAGCAGGTAGTGTGTGAGCACCCTTACTTCAGGTAGGTGCTCTTTAGCATTTGCGCGTCACCCCAGGCTTTGTACTTAGCGCGGAAGTCGTAAAAATGATCAGCAACCTTCTTGAAAAGCGGATCTTTCGTGGATTCTTCTTTCACGACCTCAAACCAAGCCTCTTCAAACTTGGCCAAGACCTTGTCGGGCCAACGCTTAACGGTGACGCCGTGCTTCTGCTGCATTTCAGCCATGCTGCCAAAATTCTTGGCTTCCGTCTCTGCATAGGTATGCATAACGTTCTCGCCGAGTGCGATCTTGATTGTCGCCTGGTGCTGTTTCGAAAGCTTGTTCCAGGCGTCCTTGTTCATGAGGAGCTCGTAGACCGAAACCTGCTGGTGCCAGCCTGGGAAGTGGTTGTACTTGGCGATCTGATAGAAGCCGAGATTGATGTCGATGGTCGGCATCGAGGCCTCGGTTGCATCGATGACGCCACGCTCGAGTGCGGGATAGATATCCGCACTGGCGAGAAGCATCGTCGATGCCCCCATCTTTTGCATGACCTTCGCGCCAAGTCCGAAGAAACGCATTTTCAGGCCCTTGACCTCCTCAAGCGACGTAATTTCGGTCTTGAACCAACCCGAAGTCTCCGGGCCGATTGCGAAGCTGTCGAAAGCAATAAGGTTATGCTTTTCGTAGATTTCCTGCTTAAGGTCATTACCTCCGCCGAACCATTTCCACGCCATGAATTCTCCAATCTGAGGACCAAACGGGACTGTCGTGAAGAAGGCTAGGCATGGATATTTCGCCGTGTGATAGCCTGGCGTCGTCCAGCAGGATTCGAGGGCGCCCTTGGAGACTGCATCGAAGCATTCGAGCGACGGGACAAGATCGCCTGGCTCGAAGAACTTGATGTTCAGTTGGCCATCAGTGATGTCCTTGACGTTCTTCGAAAAGCGAACGGCAGATGTACCCAGATGCGGCCGCTCGCTGCCGAAGGTGCTTTGCATTTTCCAATGGATCTTTTTGGCGTCGGCCGACGTGCTGAGAACCAATCCGCCGGTAAGTCCAAGAGCCAAGCTCAAGGATAGAATCGACTTAAATTTCATTCTTCATTCTCCCTTAAAGCGGCATCCGCCACATTCAGATGACCGGTCAAAGGTCAAATATTCCGTGTGCTAGCGCGATTTTTAGGCAGCGCGCCGCGAGTTCGCTTGCAGGCTGGCGCCATTGCATGTTCCAAAAACGTCCTTACTAGTTGGTAAAGTTTTCGCGCTCATGCCTTAAAAATTATAAGAAGCTCGCTCTCCGTTCTTAGCCGAACAGATCAAGCCAGAGCTTTCGCGCAAGCCATCGCGCCGCCGCTAGCAAATACGGCTCCGAACCGCGTCTTGACGCCAGCTGAATACCGAGGGGAAGACCTGTTGGTCCCTGATCTACGGGCATACTTAGGCATGGAATATGGAGGAATGTCCAAAGTCGATTGAATTCGGCACTGCCGGTGCTCGAGAGACCTTCGGGCGCTTCGCCGGGTGCTGGCAGTGTCAGGATAATTTCGTCAACGGCGATAACGTTCGGCAGCAAGCGGCGGCACTGTTCCCCGATTGCGGCTGCTTCGGTGTATTGGGCGAGGTTATAAGAACGGCCTTCTTTAATCAGTTCTTGTGTTGGTTTTGGAATATCGTCCCAAGCATGTTCTATCTCCCATGCGAGTGCTGGCAGCGCTTCAACGGCGCCGATCACTGTGTGTGCGTCGAACATTTTAGGAAAGGGATGCGGCAGGACGACCTCTCTTACAGAGGCACCGACCGCGCCCAGCTTTTCGAAAACGTCCTCGACCAAGTCTCGGCCGCACTGTTGGGCCTGTTCCCAGCTGGTCGTGCGCACCAATGCGACCTTAGGTGCTGTAGTGTCGTCGCCCACAGCGAGCGGCATTGCCTCTCCTTGCAGCGCGGCGCCGGCGATTGGGATGTCGTCAAGACTCCGGATATAGAATCCGAGGGTGTCGAGCGATGGTGAAATTTGTTTCGTGCCGCCGAAGTTGATGGAGTCGAAGGCGGGTTTGTAGGCGAGGATGCCGCAATAGGCACCGGGTCGTAGAACCGAACCGCCGGTCTGGGTGCCAAGGGCGAGGGGAGCCATGAAATCGGCGACCGCTGCGGCGGACCCGCTGGAGGAACCGCCCGGCGAGTGGCCGGTATTGTGAGGGTTGCGCGTCGGGCCCGCGTTTCGGTGGGCGAACGTTGTTGTTACGGTCTTCCCCATGACCACACCGCCGGCTTCCTTTACGGCTCGCACGCATGCCGCGTCGGCGGTAGGGCGATGGCCCTTGTAAATGACGGAATTGTATTCTGTCCCGAGGTCAGCCGTCTCGATAATGTCTTTCAGCGCCGTCGGGATGCCGCCTATCAAGCCTGGCCGGCCGGCGGCGTCCGTCGCCCGGGCATTTGCTCGGGCTGCATCGCGGTCCATGGTGACCCAGGCGTGTATATCACCCTCCCGCTCGTCGACGCGTTCGAAGCAGGATTCCAATAGAGCCTCCGCTGTCAGATCTCCCGCATCCATCGCCCGCAATGCGGCGGACATCGATAGTCTTGCTGAATCTGTCATGATTGTCCTCTGGTTCCTATTTCGTTGATTAGCCAGATAGCGCTTGCCTGCGGCGGGACGAGCGCGTGTTCTGCAAAGCCATCGCTCACCTGCTCCGATATAAGCCGTCCACCGCCGCAAGGGAGTAGCTCAGCCTACTAAAGCACTGTCTTCGGGAGGCAAGGGTGGAAATTTAAAACCCCACAAAACGTATATATCACAACAGCTTAGAAAACTCGAAAAGTCTCGTTTGGACCAATCTTGGACTAGTGAGGACG
>MDSX01004729.1_pt1 | contig 14895 bp, 18 predicted proteins | sample 811141 | NCBI WGS metagenome assembly MDSX01 (sample SAMN05326642, study PRJNA326480) | marine metagenome | isolation source: seawater | place: Atlantic Ocean: South East | collected 2010
ACTTGAAGACAAAGAGGAGCGGATTTCCCGAGATGCTCCTGAATGGCGAACTGCGCAACCTAAGGGCTCTCAGAAGCGACCTCACCGAATTAGCTTCTCAGAGCTGCTTTATCCCGCTTGTTCGTTGACTCCTTCCATACAAACCCAGCTTTGGCATGGTATGGCAGGCCATGGCTGGACGATTGTACTCTCAGGGCAAGAGCTTGCCATGTCTCCACTAAGCAAATAGGACCCCCATTGGATTAGTTGGCCCTGTGCAGATTGTCTTCTCACAGGATCGTCTTTTGCAAGCTGCCAAATTGGCTTCGAGCATTTTCCACAAGGTCAAGCGTCCAGCTGGAATATGTATCCTGGCTCGGCATGATTGTGCATCCGCTCTCTTACGTGGGGATTTCGGCTTGGTAATGGCTGGCACTAGCCTAAGGGTGCCATCCGGTTAATCAACCTACTTGGGTACCTTGCGCCCCCCCTCCTTCGCCGCAGCAGAGCGCGGCAAGTACGCCTGCCGCCGGCGATGTCGCTCGGTGCCACCGGGGCCGCTTCGCCGCACCCTAAGCTGAGCGCTGCTCATCAGGGCGCACAGGGACAGCCGTCCCACGGGTCGTAACCGGAAGTGCCATTGTACTTGCCCAGGGAGGGTAGCTTACAGAGATTGAAGGTCCCGCTTGGGGCAGCGATGGATCGACGATTTCCAGCGATAATCGATGGCGGTGGTCTGCAATTTACCCAGTTGGGCTGGGACCAAGCTATGTCATCAGGCGAGTTGGTCATACACATACCTGGGTCTAAAGCTGACATTTATGACGATGGCTACAAGCTTAACATCAACTTGCGCGCGGGCGATACTCCCTCGGGCATAGGCCCCTTACTCCTACTCAGGCGGCTTTACTCCCTAAACCCGGCACGCTTGGGGGCCAATGCTTCAAAGCGGCCTGTGTTCACCTTGGCATGCGGAAGGGTCCTGGAGCGGAATACGGTCCATGCGGCACTCAGGTCGGCAGCGGTGGCTTTAGGATTGGACCTTGCTGACCACGTCAGAAGGAGGCTACTCTAGGTAGACTCGGGCACGGTACCGCACAGACAAACTGTCAGCGAGGTTTCTTCTGTCTCTGTCGTGCTTGTCTGGACCTGCGGGACTGTCCCGACTCTAGATATAGCTGGCGTAACTAGGCTGGCTGACTGTCTTGACTCTATAAAGCCCGGGATCTTATCGTCTTGCCGCGAGTCAACTCCGGCGAGGTGAAACAGGAGTCGCAGAGGCCACTGCACGAAGCAACGAGACAAGATCTGCATGGGCAAGTTGCTGATCACACATGGTGGACTCTTTTTCAGATGTCATATTTTCCTCGAGAGCAGCCAGGGCCATTTGGGCCTCATGGCGTGCGTATGCATCATTAGCACCAGCAAGCGCCACAAGTGCGTCAACGCCACCAGCCAAATACCTATCCGCGGAAGCGATGAAAACGAATACTTTGAATGAAATGGGCGCTCGCAACTTACACGTCCTCATGCGAATCCACTAGCGAGCACATGTTCACAAGCGCGGCGGCGCCAAGCCGGCGTATCCTCGCACTCTCACTTCCCAGGCTGCTGTCGCCAGCAGCATTTACGAGACTCGCGCATGCGCTGGCTTTATCACCAGCGAAGGCAACGCGCTTTGCACCACGATCAGTCGCTGTGAGGCTGGATAAGCATCTAAGTGCAGGTTCGCGTACTGCTAGTGGCTTATCGGCCCCTGATAGAGACACCAGATTTTTCAATGCCCCTGTAGCGGTTTCAACCAAGATCCTATTCGAGTCGTGAAAATAGACCGCATTTGCAACAAGACATACAGCGAATGCACATTCTAGTAATGAGCAAGCATTTTGGCCCAATCTTGTGCTTATTGTTCGACAACTAATTGCGCAATTCGTCAGGAGGCCAAGAAGAAATTGTCCGCAACGGTCTTGATTTGCACTATTGCACCATACGAGATTGGAGAGTGCCCAAAGTGCAGTTGCTCGTTCTGCACTGTTTTGATGCTCACTCGAGACAGACCACAGGGCTTCAACCGCTCCAAGATGACCAAGCTCATTCCGTAAATGTGAGTTACAAGCCAAGTTTCCTAGCAAGAGAGAGGCTGCACGCCTTGCTGTAGAGAGAGGTGCTGCACACAACATCACAAGGCGGCGAGCAAATGACCGAGGCAGCAAAACATGCAGACACGTGTGATGTGGTGATGCTGATAATGTTGCGTTCTCTACGCCATGCACAATCTCTATATGATTTGTGCCTACCAGCGCAAATGTATTTGCAAGAGCATTTGCTGCGTTTGCCTGTATCAACGTTGCTTGATCGGCGTCAAGTAAGTCAATAGAGTGGCTGGGACTTAGAATCTGAAAGAGCACTTCTAGGCCTCCCACTTCGATCAGCTTTTCGACATTTGGAGAGTGCAGGGGAAGTAAATTTGCAAGTGCACACGCGGCAGCCTCAATAATGTCACTGTTAGATGCACGAGAATCTCCTGGTAGAAACATACTTGACGAGCGTAAGATTTCCACAAGATCCTGAACCAATCCTGCGGCACCGAACGCCTCCTGGTTGCGTTGTTGTTGAAACGCCAAATTTGCTGCTGCCTACATGACACAGCGGTAAACGCGCAAAAGCGATAATCTCACTCTGGATTGCATGCATCACAGGCTAGAGCAACTACTTCTGGATTTGCGTGGCGGACAAGGCCGACGAGAGTAATTATCAACCCATCGACTTGTCCAAGCACGCCGGCGTTTTTTGCATCAAATGACACTCCCGCAAGGCCGCACGCGGCTGCAAGCACGCAATCATAATCGCGATCATGAGAAAACACCAAGAGAGTTTTGATTATTGGCGACACTGTTTTCGAGGGTTTTTCCCCGATCGGAGATTCAGCAGGCATCAAGAGCCAAGCTGCGCTGGTTCTTACTAGATGTTGGATATTTGCGTAATTTGGTCCTTCAGATGTCCTTCTGCGGCGCAATGCCCATTGCCTGCGGGCTACGGCAACATCACGGGGATTCTCCGCATGGGAAACGACATCATCCACTCTTCCTACCAGCGGGTCACCATGTGAGGTTGCTGCGGAATGTGTGTTTGTAACAACTGCCTCTAGCTCTCTGCCAGACTGCGCGAGTTGGATACATGCTTTTGCACGAGACACAGCCACATCAACCCAAAGCCGCCACTGCTCGCGGATGTCAGCCCCAAACGAACGACAGTCAGCATGCCCATTCCACGCCAATGAAGCAAGGGCCTTTGCGGCGAGACGACGGAGCTCACGTCGTGGAGAGCGGCACATCGCAGCTAGGACAAGTGCTGCTCCATTGGCACCTGCATGATTCTAATTTGATCAAATCGGATAGTTGGCACGGCTATTTTTTACGCAATGCATTATTAAAGGTTCGGTGCGCGCCAGACATTGTGGCAAGTCGCTGGGCAAAAAATAGAAAAAGGGACGAAACGTCGATTCCAAGCGTATGTGCGGCTGTTGTTTGTCGCCAGACATCGAGGCGCAGTGCTCGCTGAGCTTGCATGTCGAGTGTCTTCTGCTGGTCTAGTAAAGCTTCGCGATGGACTAGCGCTGTTCTTGCACGAGAAAAGCTTGCGAGCATAGTATGAACCCAAAGCTCCAGGCGGGCCGAGTGTGCTCGCTCATAATATATTTCGTCGCGGGAGCGTGCACGCAGCTCGGCAAGTAATTTTGTCATTTTCAAAATTGCGAGGTCTCGTACTCTCCGCCGTGCCTCCTCAACACCGAGGCTATGCCTTAAAGCTTCAGAAAGTGCCTCATGCAATTCAATTTTGCACTTGCATGATGTGAGTCCATCTCGAAATTTTGTCTCGGCTACGTCTCGCCTAAGATCAGGTCTAGAAAACTACTTCAAATAATTTGTCATGCGCCGATGCAGGACTCGCGTGCTTCCCGAAGAGCGTCACGCCTTGACAATAATCTCTCGCTAGTCGCGCTCGCTTGCGCTGTTTTTGCCAACTGCTTTGCAGCCTCCGTAGCTTGAATGCCAGCATTAAGGGCGGCGTTTTGAATTCGCCTGCGTGATGCTCGTTCGTTTAGAAGCTGATGGTGCAGTTCAGCAATAGCGTAGCAACCACGACGATGGACATGCAACCGAGCATTGGCTGTAGATTCGATGCGCGAGATGGCATTGCTCTGCCTTTGTTGTATATCTACACGTGAAAAAGTTGATGCCACCCGGCCGGACAAAGGCAGTGGATCATGCCGCAATCTTACCATCTCATCTGATGGAGAAACATGATGTCTGTTGCAATCGACTGGTTCAGTATGGGATAGTGCTCTTGCTGAGTGTAGCCCATATCCTCGGTGTGAACGAACGGATGCTGATATACTTTCTATTCGCTGCCTTTGCTCGCGCTTTCGAGCGATGCGCCTAGAGTTCTCAAGCAAGGCGAGCTGTGCGTAGGCTGCTGCCACGCGTGTTTCGGATGATTTGACGAGAGTATTGCAGTTGTCAATGAAGTTATGGTGGGCGTTATTCTCAATCGCGGCCGCCACGATGACCCTGGCAGCATCTTGACCAAGAATAGCCTACACAGCAGGACGAATAAGTCCTTGGCAATACTCATCTTAAATCTTTAGTCAAACACAGTCTGGTGGCATGATCACACTCCGCTCGAGCATTTGCAATTGCAATTAGAAGAGCCCGCCGCTCTAGGCTATTTTCCTTGTCGCCCAGTAGCCTCCTTATTTCTATTTGAAAACAAAGCAGCTCTTCCGCATGAAGAAGCTTCCTTTGTCGTCCTATTTCGCGAAATTGTTCTCGCAAACGGACAATAGAAAGTTCCGCCATATGCATCATGTTAGTAAGGGAGATGGATTCGTGAGCTTGGCAATTTAAGTCCGCTTGGCGGTGTTCCGCAAACGCCTTGCGCAAAGCGTGTTGCAGTCGCACGAGCTCTCGCGCTTGGCGAGCGCGTTCCACAACTTGCATCGCACGCATAGACACGGCATGCTGTGCGCCCAAAGAGAGCCAGCACCCTCGTTCACGTTCAGCGTCCGCCTCTAATTTTTCGTGCTGCCAGGCCTCAATTGTACAATCTCTCCTAGTCATTTCACGAGCGCCATCTGCAAGGCATTTTTCATATATCTTCAGTGCCTGGTTTTCTCCCTCGTTTCTGGAAATACGCAAAGATTGATTGTATCGATTCAAAGCGCTCTGTGTTCGTCGTACGGCATCCTCAAGAGCATGATCGTGCTGCGTTTTCATTTTATGTAGTCTTGCAGCATTGAGTTCAGTTTCAATTTGTCGAGTTTCATGATGAGTCCAAGCTTCGGCACCTAGTTGAGCTGACTGAGTAAGTAGAGCACTAAGAACTTCATTGTGAGCTAGCACTACCTCTGTGATTACCTCAACTGCATTACAGCGATCCTGAACTTGAAACTCAGGCTTTATTTGCATTACCTTCATTTTTGGGCGAGTTGACATAGCTTCAAAAAAGCTAAATCCATCATTCAATGTGGACCTATTTGTGGTCTCGCCAGGGATGTCAGCTAGATATACAAGCTGTTGAGGTAAGTGATTCTTGCTTCCAAGATCGAGAATGCGTGCGATCTGTGGTGTCACAAGAATCACCCTGTACTCGATATTTTGACACTGTTTACCACCTCCACAGCAAATTGTGCTGCGCATCTTACGGCGACCAGATCTCTCTGTGCCACATCAGCATGCGCCAATGACTCTCCTCGAGAGCTGCAAATACAAGATATTCCCTTGCCATTTGTTGATTCTTGAATATTCTCCATGCGCTTATGCGAAACAAGCGCCACATCGGTTACCTGGAAGAGTTGGTAATTTTATGTCGGGATAATATCACATACCCCATGCGCCTGCTCAGCACACGTAGCTAATGAGCTACTTGGCATTGGACTTAGTTCATCATCTTGGCTGTTGTTATTGTTACACGTGCTCTGGAAGGGACGAGATGACGATCGAGCATCAACAAAAACGGCCACAGATGACCAATTAAGCTCCCCATTTTCAAAAGGAGACGCGAGAGTATGCATGCGACCAGGTTGACATCGCAATGTTATGCCACGAAGTCCGGACAAAACCACTTCGGCAGCAAGAACGTGGATGAAACATGCAACATCTAGTCTTGCTCGTTCACCCTCGATGAACGTCTCTGTAGAGCTCTGCAAGTTTTGTTCATTTCCCGCTCCTGCGAAATTACCCGCACGTTGCAGAAGTGACAACCGTAGTGATACAAGATGATCTTTCGCAACGAAATCATGTGCTACATGCTCTCTCCCGACTGTTATTTTCTTATCAGAGTCTGAACAAGCCTGATTCGAGTTGGAACTCGAGTGGGCAGCCTGGGCCGGTTTTAGGCTGCGAAGCAATCTGTATGAGATTTCTCCAACCCGACGTCGTGTGCAAGCAAGTCTAGTGAGTAAATCATCTTCTGAGCGGGCCTGTGTTTCCTTTCGTTCGATTCAGTATCTGCTAACCTAGGGATCTTGCGATTCCAACGGAGGACACTGAAATATGCAGCTGCCTCCAGCTCTTTGCGAAGCTGCTCTAGGGGTAGATTACAGGTGGATGATGATTTACCTTCAAGAGCACGAAATGCATCAGCTACAAAGCCAGGCTTTGACTGTGCCTTCGTTTGGTCTTGTAGCTGTTCGTTTTTGACAACTTCCTGAATGTATGTGTCTGTCGAGTCTCCCGTAATTGGTGTTGCTTCGTTTTGGTTTGACGATATCTGGAGACCTGAGGCCCGTCGGCGCTGTGCCAGTGTTCGCCGCACTTCGGCACGGCGTGCCTAGTATTCGCCAGCCTTTTTGGTTAGCTCCCTCAGGGGCTTTGCATAAAAATCTAGACGCGGATATCACTTCTTCTAAAGCCCTAGTCTCCTTTTCATTCGCGATTCTCAGGGCTTCCGTACGGATTCTGGCCGCTTTGCGTTCCTTGCGAGAAACATACTTCCAATTATTATCTCCCGCCGCAAGAGCACGAAGGGCTTGTACGTCAACAAATACCGGAGTGTCATCTTCGAAACCAGAGTGAACTTGTTCCTCTAGAAAAGTTAGGGCTTTCCGTGCAGCAATGATTGCCTTGTTCCTTCGCCGATCTAGTTGAGCCACGCGGCGTTCTTGCCGCTGAGAGAAAAAACTGAAACTATCGCCACTTGTCGGTAAGTCTTCATCGCAACTGCTGGAAAAGTTTTCCTCATCGGGGAGCAATGCTATGTTACCACGTGGTTGTGCTTCTTCTCCGACAGTTAGATGGCCGGTCACTGCGATCTGATCGCGATCAGCAAGGACAGGCAGATCATCGACGCGGACCGAGGAGCCACTGGCAGCAGCACTTTGCGCCTTCGGTTGCAGCCAACTCACTTCTCCCGTCAAGGTATTCCTCCACGAAGCTTGACCCCACTCATCCATGGTCTCAACCCAAGCCCCCGACCGCATCTCTTCGACATTTGATGACCTGATAAATTAATAATGCTCAATCGAACAAATTCTTTTCTCTGGAGACAACGTGTGCAATAATTGGCTTGCCTTGGACAAATTATCTTTGGCCCCGGTGTCCGTCAGAATCTGCCCTGAGGGAATTGCAGCGTTTGCCTCGTAACTCCCTAATGCATCGACAACATTTCCGAGTTCGTCACGGCCAGGTGGCGGCTCATACCTGCTGACAACAGAACATCATAAAGTAACCAAGGGAGGCAAGCGCTGCGGGAGACAGCATAGTAGGGGGGGGGTCCCAGGCAGCTGCACCAGTATCTGCGTGCACGAAGTACTTGCGTCCATAATCATCTGTTGTTTGTGACCATCGCGAAGCGGCTGCAACGCGCCGACGAATTTCTCGCTTGATTTCTGAATCTGCTGCCGCGGTTAAAGCTGAGCAGAGAAGCCGATTCCGTACATCTGTGTCCATAATCATGTGTCGACGAAGTGCGACGGGTGCGAGGTGGTCGGGGGGCCAAAGCGCTGCAAGTTGCCGCCGTTCCACTACCCGAGCAAGACGTTCACGAGAGAGAGTGTCCCGCGCCTTTGAAACCTCAGCACGCATGGGTTTCACTTCTGCTTCTACTGCGCTTGCCAAAGAACCACGCAAATTGGCTAGCTCTTTCTGCGCTTTGTCCAACGTCTTATCGAGTTCAGAGACCTTGGAATTGAGCTGATTGTTTCTAGCTTCAGCGGCGGATAGCGCCTCCCGCAGGGTCTTGATAGAAAGAATAGAGCGACGTATCCTCAAAGCACTCCGCCCCAGGCTGTCACTTTGCTTTGAGACTCTTTCGCTTTGCGAAAGCATGATACCGCAAGCTGCATCGATGCTGGAGCTGCAGCTAGCAACTGATGAGGCAACAATCCTTGCAGATACTGTCCAATTGGTGAGGAGTTCACGCTGCGCATTAGCGTCTGCGCGAGCTTCGTTAAGCCTGACGTCAAGCTCACGTCGTTTTGTTTCAGCAATCTGTGCACGCTTCTGTGCTTTTTTGGCAGTTTCCTCTTGCATACCAAGGTCGTCTACTCGTCGCACCGCACGCGCAAAAGCGAGAGTCTCCGGTATTTCGGCAATACCCTTCTCACCAGTTTCAGAATTAACAAACGTGCCATCCTCACATTCTTCCCAGCCGCATGGATCTCCGCTTGCCGCACGCCTTAGTTGTTCGAGTTCGATACGAACTTCTTCGACTTGATCCTTTGCTCTGGCTCGAACTTGCGCAACTGTAGATTCAAACTTCATTTCCATTTCGGTCAACCTGGCTTCAGCGGCTGACTGGATGCGCTGTTCCATTGTGTCTCGTTCGTCAATCAAACGTTCGTTCTCCAACGTCACTCTGTTTGATTCCTCGCGTGCCTGTAGCCAATATTTCAATTTATATTAACCACACTGTACGCACCCGCTCGAGCTCTGCGCGCACCGCTGCGAGCTCGCCCATGCTGACGTCAACGGCTTCCAGGGGAGAGGCGTTAATTCATACCCCTACAGTGGGATTTCTCTATAGCACATTGACGTCAATCGACGCCAGACGGGTCGTCGATCGACGCCGATTGTACCCCTTTTTTACCGCCGGACGGCCTGACGCACCGGCTCGTCAGGGGCGAGAAACACTTATGGGTAGTATGGGTAGCACCGCCGAGTGCGCCGGCGTCCTAGTCGGCCGCGCGTGCGCGACCCTGTGCGCGACACACGCGACGGAGAGCGCGCTCCAGCCACTTCTTTGCTCTGGGATTGTTGGAGTAGATCAGAAGTGTATGCGGAAGCTTTATTCCAGCGGATTTGCACACTTTTTGTGGTCCACTAATGGACTTTGGTTGATCCGCATTACGAAGCGCACAGTAGGTTAGTTAGGGCCAAGTAACTTGGCCTAATCCCAGTTTAGAAGACTTAGGTAACTCGGAGCTAAGTGGACCCCGCAAGTGGACCCCCGGCACCTTAGCGGAGGCGGCGGCATGGGCGCACACTTGAAATTTGGATCGAAGCGAGTCCCTGTTGAAGTGCAAGGTGCGACTTCCATGGCCTAAGTTGAAGCGCCGTTTAGCATATCCCGGCCCAGTCTGCCTCCCTATCCACGGGTTCGCTATCTCGCTACCAGCGCTCGCTACCCAGGGCAACGCCCCCGACAATAGGGCCGGCGGCTGGGGGCCCCAAACTAGAAAGCGTCGTATTTCCCGCGTTCGGCCGCTGCGTTCGGCGGCACCTGGCCTTAGCGTGTCATTTTGGAATAGCAGAATAATCTCCTACTGGGCCTAATTTGACATGGGTGAATTCGGTACTTGAAGGGCGCCAAAGTCGAATACCGCGAGCTCAGCTTGAAGGAGAGACTCACGAGCCCCACGAGCACCCAGGCGAGACTGTAAAGATTGGAGGTTGGCAGATCCTTCGATCTGGTACCACGGTCCAAAGCCTTGTTGGCTTGGGAGACACCAGACACGAGCATCGTGGTCGAGTCCACACTCGAGGGACACATACGTACGTCGAAGTCGGTCAACCCCGAGAACACATCCTCGAATTTGAGACATATTCAAGATCTCAATCCTGGCTCGCTTTTCGGCGCATTCGTTGGTGAGTGCATCGCGCACGTCACGTAGCGTGAGGTAACCTTTTCTGAGGAGATCAAGGACCCAGCGGCTAGCTTGAGAATTACTTTCGCTTGGAAATTTACTGGCAAACTGAGCATCTTCACAGCGTTGAATACCAGCCTCAATGACCAATTTGTTGCGTCGAGATACTTCAGTAACATCAAGTACATGCTCAAGGCTCTCGAGAGCATGCCGACGGAGGGCGTGGAGATTGTCTCGAGCTTGACGTGCATAAAGATGTGCAATGGCAGCATCGTTATCGATAGAAACGCGGTCAGCAAACAGAGCTGATGCCTCACAGTCGCTCATTGCAGCCATGGTTGCTTCGCGATTACGAACATGATCGTGACTGCATAGGATGAGCTCTTCATGCGGACCACAACCGCATGCGCATGCATCAGCTAATTGCTCTGTGCGACGTCGCACTTTATCGTCACTACAGATTTCAGCTCGAGCAACAGCGAGATGGTCGACGGCATGGCTCTGCACATTCGGTTCACTGGATCCAGGGTTCCAATTTTGTCCGCTTTCTTTTCGGCGATCTTCCGCACTCAAGCGTGCACGAGCTTCGAGCTCCGAGCGTGCTTTACTTTCGTGGAAATCGCGTCGTTTCAGTTTTGTCTCTTTGGTTGACTCTCGAGCTTCGGTCATATTGCGCTCCCTCATCTTCCAAGATTCAACGCGTGCATCGCATGTGCTAGCTATAGACACCAACCGCATCGCTCCACGTATCAGTGCATCAAGTAAAGCGGCGCGCTCAAAAACAGCAAGGCAGTCATATGTGCCACCGCAACGTAGCTTGTCCGTGGCAGCTACAAGTGGGTCAACACTAAGCGTGTCAGTATCACACCATGCGAAGGGCTCGGAAAGTTTGTGATGGACATCACCGATAGTTCTGTCTCGCACGGCTGCAATATCATGGGTGTTGATGGCACCAGGGCCTTTGACGCTGGAAGACCGCACTGCGTCGTCTTGGACGGCAAGGCGCACAGCAATAGCAGATGCGCATGCATCCCAGCACCCTGTATGAGGTTTTAGAGGCCGTATGGCCACGTCGGCATGCAATGCACGAGCCTTCAAGAAGCGTGTTGCCATCTGGGCGGAGAGACGTGGCTCCGCCATTGAAAGATTTCCGAGAGTCTCGACAACAATACTTCCACATCGTGCCCCCCGGTCAACGAGAATCTTTGCATTTGATTCACGAGTGGCCACAACAACTCCGGTATCACCGCCAAATGGAAGCAATACATACCTTCCACACACTTGTGATGTAAAATTCCAGGTGTCTTCATCCTGTGCACTATGTTCGTCGAAGCAGTGCGAAACCGATGACGAAACTGCCGCTGTGGTCGTAGGTGTAGCTACCTCAGTAAAACTTTTGCAGTTTGAGGATGTTGGGTACGGATGAACATTGAGGAGCGCAGGTTTCTGAATGCGCATGAGATCAAGGACCTGCAGTGCACCATGCTTTGTGGTACCGGCAGCATTGCATCGCCACCAGGTAAGGCATCGTCTAAGGAAATGCTTGACGGCTGCATTAGTCGTGGTTTCAAGAACAGCCTACGTGCAAAAGAGCAATTTACCGGTGAAGTGAGTTCAAACTTCATATCAAAAATTGTCTCTACCCTCCTGAACCCCCCTCCCCCCGCCCTCGAGCTAGTATTGTCTCTAGCCTCTCGAAACACTCGAAGAACACTTGATTCCTTGCATCGCGGTCTCTTGCGAGAATCCCGTCGCGGATGGGGTTTCCGGAGTTGGTCTTCAGGTGGCGAATCCCCTCGAGCATTTCAAGCCAGCGTTTAGTAATTTTCTCCGGCTCGTCTGCATCACACTTGAGGACAGCCTCGGTGTCCAGCTTGACACGCGCTGCCATAACACTAAGGCGCCTCGATGCCACCTCAGATGGTGCAGCTGGAGGTTGTACAGTTAGGACAACAGGGGCTCTCTGATCATCTGTTGCGCTATTTGGCCACCAGAGGTTTGCGGTGGGATCGCTCAGAAGCAAGCGTATAATTGCGCAGTGGACTCTGCGCAGAAATCCATTATCGTGGCGTATCTGATCGTGAACGCTATTTAAATCACCGAGACTTGAATTCCTGCGAAGTGTGGCACCTATTTCACAATACTGCATGGGGGCATTGTGGAGGATGCGTCGAGCCAACTCCATGGGTCCAGCACGAAGGATGGCACGATCACTTTGTGCGGTCGCATGGCGCCAAGTGTCTATATCTTTGCTGAAAGTTACATCAAATACTTCATCACAGTCATCGCTACTCATGTCGTCATATATCTCGTTGTGACTAATCCCAATGCCAAGCTCGATCGAAAAAGCATTGAGAAAATGCCAGGTCGCTAGAATGTTAGAAAAATCACCTGCTTTGACTGATAAGAAACTGTCGATTTCAGCATAGTCGATGGGACGCCCCAGCATTTCGAGGTCAGGGGCGGCACCGCTGTCGAGAATGGAGTCGTCAACCCTACGATCACGTTGAAAAGCCTCCATGCGCCTAGCATATTTGTCAAGAGCCTTCTCAAGCTTTAGTTCGAGGCGTTTGGCACGCTGACGAGAGGCCTCAGTCATTTTGAGACATCTGCGGTCGATGTCTCCACTCCGAGGTTTCCTGCCTGGACCCCCAGTAAGAGGCACTAGGCCAAGCGCCCGCGCAACTTCCGCACGGCTGCGGAAGCGCCGACCACTGTCATCGTAATAGTATATGTCTGAGGTTCCGGCTGTGCTACCTTCCTTGCGGACTTCTATTGTTGCAGAGAATGTTGAGAGCACGTGATTGCCGTCGCCGCCACAGGAAGAAATATATTCCGAAAGTGCTACGAGCATAGCTGCAATACGCTCCGCTTCACTTGCATCTTTGCGCAGACGTGCAACCTTGGGTGGCCTCTTTTCAGTCAGTTGCAATGAGGTATTAGCAGGCAGTTTAGAAGTATCCTTGTGCGGCTGTGATAATCCTAGGACCCCAGTTGGTATTATTGCTGAGGGAACCGCCTTGAACGAACCGCAGACATTTTGCACGAGCGCGATGAGATCGCCGCCAGCTGCCATACCGGAGAGTAACGCTCTGATCTTGATCTTTTTCGAAGCACAGGGTACAGCTCGCCGTCCACTTCGTTCTGCCTGTGAAGGAGAAAGAGACGTTTGGTGAGTCCTAAGATACACAGCGCAACTCAGCATAAAGCCTCAGCATCACGCAAGAGTGCCCAGAGATTGCTGAGCTCTCTTTTCGAAGTAGTATCTCCAGTGGCCGTAAGAAGCTGTAGCCGCTCGCGTGATTTCCTTAACTTGTCGCTATCACCTTCAACTTGCGCCCGTCTAGCCTGTCGATTTAGCCATGTAGCACAAACGTGTTGACCAGCTGCCTCGCCACTCGTCTCTTTTGCAGTGATCGCGGCTGCAAGAGCGTCACTTGCAGTGCGTAATATAATCTCTAAAATTCCCAAGCATCGTTTAGCTCCAAGATGTACCACCTACATATCCACACTTTAGGCACTCCATTTTCATCCAGAAGACCTCTGACACAGGTCAGTCGCATGATCAGCATCATAGTTGTATGCAGTGGCATTATCAAATATGCGCCTAATATCGCTGACAAATTTGGCATAGAACGATTCGGGAGTATCATATCGCCCTTCAGTCATGCGCGACCTGCGAAGTCCGTCATGATTTGAGTTTTGAAAAGAGCGGACGCCGAAAAGCGACTGTATTATTTTCAAATCCAAGGGATGATGAATAATTTCTAGATAATCTGGACATCCATCGCGCTCTAGATCCACCTAATAAACTACTGGTCCGGATAACGAGCGAGCTCTGCAAAGTTGCACAAAGCTTTCGTGACACGGATAACGAGCGGGCTCTGCAAACCAAACATGATCAGGCACTGCTTGAATCTGTTCTAGGACATATTCTGCGCATTGCCGCGCAACAGGTGCTCGATTACGCATATTTTGTTGCCCTTTTATCTCAGCTTTGATGAACTCCGCGCCTTCCTTCGCGGCTTTATACCCCACCGCTGCCCGCTTGACAGTTCGCGACGGATCCGTAATACTCAAGCCCCGCTTTTTAGATGCTCGGCGCAATCGCGAATCTGGTCCCACCGTTCGTACGCGCAAAATGGACACCGGTACGTCGTCATCGTTCTTATCGATACACTTTGCGGGTGCCATCTGCAGTCCTTACCCACACTAGATCTAGTAGGCTAATAGGCTCCAAAGCAATCCGGAGTTAATTTTGACCCCTCGAGCTATGTAGCCTTTTCTTTTCACTTTTTTTTTTGCGCCGCGGGCCGCGGAGGGTCCAGGGGGTCCCCGGGGAACCGCCCGGGGCATGCGCGAGCGCGGGGGCGCCCCCGAACGCGTGCCGACCGTCGTAATGCACCGCGCGGTCCCGCGCGGGCGCGACGCGCGGCCGTCGCGCGCGCTCTAGCGCGCGATCGTCGACGACCCGGCGCGTCGCAGCGCCCTTCCCCGGCCCCTGGGCCCCCGTGGGGGCGCCGGGGGGCCCGGGCACGGGGGTTGGTCGCGGAACCGGAGGGCCCGACCCCCAGCAGCACATATAAAGCACGCGCGCTAAAGCGAGATCATCGACAACCCGCCGCGTCGCGGCGCCCTTCCCCACCCCCCGGGGGCACGTCGCCGGGGCGCGTAGCAGCATCGACAAAAAAACTGAAAAAAAAACTGCAAATAGCTCCAGACTCGAGGGGGTCAAAATGTGAATCACTTAGGCTTGATGTATAACATTCCTGTAGTGAGTGTTTGAAAACATGATTTTAACAATACGTTATTGTGGAAGTGCAGGCGAGAGA
>MDSX01037788.1_pt1 | contig 14895 bp, 12 predicted proteins | sample 811141 | NCBI WGS metagenome assembly MDSX01 (sample SAMN05326642, study PRJNA326480) | marine metagenome | isolation source: seawater | place: Atlantic Ocean: South East | collected 2010
ACGCAGCATATCAAAGGCCTGTTCGGTTGTTTGCTTCAGGCCGATTGCCTCGAAGGAGAAGTGGACCCCGCCGCCCGTCATCTCCTTGATCTGCTCGACGGGATCGCCTTTTGAGGCGTCGACGACGTCCGTCGCTCCGAACTCCTTGGCAAGGTTCAGCTTACTGCCAACCCTATCGACCGCGATAATGCGGCCAGCGCCCGCAATCGCCGCGCCATTGATGCACGAGAGCCCGACGCCGCCGCAGCCGATGACCGCGACGGTCGAGCCGACCTCGACCTTCGCTGTGTTGTGCACTGCGCCAACACCCGTCGTGACGCCGCATCCGATCAACGCCGCCTTGTCAAGGGGCATTTCGTCCCGGATCTTCACCAGCGCGTGCTCGTGGATCAACATCTGCTCGGCGAAAGAAGACAGGTTAGCGAATTGTTGCACGATGCGATCTTCCTGATGGAGGCGTGGCGGCTGGTCGCGCCGGCGCCGTGTCTCGCGGCCATCGCAGATCGAGGGGTGCCCGGTCGTGCAGGCTTCACAATGGCCGCAAAAGGCGGAGAGGCAGGTGATCACATGATCTCCCGGCTTCACGTACGTGACGTCGGAGCCAACCTGTTCGACAATCCCCGCTGATTCATGCCCCAGCACGACGGGCAGGCGATAGGGATAGAGGCCCTCGATGAAATGCAAATCGCTATGGCAAACACCCGCTGCAGCGGTCCGTACCAGAACTTCCCGCGGCCCAGGCTTGTCGATCGAGACGTCTTCAATAGCGAGTGGTTGTCCGACTTCGTGGAGTACGGCGGCTTTCATCGTGTGGCTCCCCTTTAGCGTCTTATGATTATTGTGACCATTTAAATAACGTTATCAATCATTTGTTGTGCCGGCAGGTGCTCCTCGAACCAGGCGACAGTTTCTTTCATGACGCCATCGAATGCCGGCTTTGCATAGACCTCGTAATGTCCGACGCCCGGCAGTGTAACCATCTTTTTTGGCTGTCCGGCCTTGTCGTAGAGTGATTGGCAATCTTCCGGTGGCACCAGTCGGTCGTTGTCGGCGGCAATCAGGAGCAGCGGACGTGGTGCGATGTGCTCGACGACCCATTCGGGATGAAACTGGAGGGTTTCGTCAATGTATTCGAGCGGCAATTCGCTAAGTGCGTTCGGATTGTTGGCACGTGCCGCCGACGCAAGCGCAGCTGATTGCCGGTCCGGCAGCAGGATCTCGTCGCGCGGCGCCATTTCGGAGGTGCCGCTCACCACGCGCTGCTCGCGATCTTTCTTCGATTTCTCCAACAGATCGATCCATTCGTCCGGACGGCGGACGCTGCGCATCCAGCGTGCACCGTTCCCCATGCCGACGACGCCGACCGTACATTTGGCTCGCTTGTCGTGTGCCGCGACCCAGACGACCGTGGCACAGCCGTAGCTCGTGCCATAAATGCCGAGGCGCTCTTCGTCGACCTCTGGCTGGATTTGCAAAAGGGTCATGGCGGCTTGCACGTCGGCGACCCGGCTGTATGGCGCGAGACGGGTCCGTGCACCCTCGCTGGCGCCCCAACCCTTATAGTCGAAGGTCATGACAATGTATCCGGCCTCGTTCAGGACGGCCGCGTTATCCGGGAGGTACAGATCCTTCACACCGGTATAGCCGTGGCACAATACAACGCCGGCGCGTTGCTCGCCGTCCGTCATGTTATCCGGATAGTAAATGTCGCCGTCCAGCTTCACCCCTTCGCTGTAAAACGAAATGTTCTTCTTCATCGTCTTCTCCCCTCTAGCGGGCCTATCTTCCGACCTGATCTGGCCAGAACCGTGACCCTTCGCGTGCATATCCTCCGGACAGGCCGATCGGTGTGCCGTCCGCCCGCCAACAGGATGCGCCTGTCATAGTCCCGTCCGCGGCAAACTCGATGGCATTCATGCCACCACCGATATGCGGCACACGCAGGACACCGTGGCCCATCCCACCGAGCGCCGTTTCCACCTCGGACGGGAAATCATCTTCGATCTCGACGCCGTGGCCCTGGGTCCAAATGCGCGGCGCCTCGACCATCTCCTGGAGGCTCATGCCATGATCGATCTTGTTGACCAGAGCCTGCATGGCCGATCCAAAAATTCGCAGGCCACCCGGTAGGCCGAGTGCCAGAATGGGTCGGCCGTTGCGCAACGCCATAACCGGCGACATGGATGTCGTAACCCGCTTGCCGGGCGCGATTGAAAGCGCGTTACCCGGATGAGGGTCGAAGACGGACATGTAATTGTTAGGCACGATTCCGGTGCCCGGGATCATAATTCGGGCGCCAAATGTGGAATTGATGGTCTGCGTGGCTGCGACGAGATTACCATCGCCATCGGCGACGGTGATATGCGTGGTGTTGGGTGATTCGGGTAATGCCACACCAGCATCCCATGATTTGGCGCGCGCGAGATCGATATCCGGCCGCCGTTCTTCCGCATAGGCTTTTGAGAGTAGGCGTTCGACCGGAACATCGACGAAATCCGGATCTGCGGTCGCCACCTGTCGGTCCGCAAAGGCGATCTTTAGGACTTCAAGGATCAGGTGCAGCGCTGCAGGCGAACCAAACTCCATGCTCTTGATGTCGAAACCCTCAAGCAGGTTCAGCATCTGGATTACATGGACGCCGCCCGACGACGGCGGTGGCGGGCCGACGATTTCAACGCCGCGGTAGTCACCCCGGACGACATCCCGCTCGATCGTCGTGTAATTTGTGAAGTCGGCCATTGTCAGCAGGCCGTCAGTTTTGGCCATGTGCTCGACGATAGCGCTTCCGACTTCACCGCCATACATTGCGGATGGTCCCTCGGAGGCGATCAGGCGCAGTGTTTCGGCGTATTCTGGTATCGCCAGGCGCGTGCCCGCCATAATCGGCCTGCCGTCTTGAAGATAGACGCCGGAAATGACTGGATCGAGGACGATGTCGGGCAGTGCCTCGTCAATGCATTCGGACAGATACGGCGTTACTGTGAAGCCTCGGCTCGCGTGACGGATGGCCGGCTCCATGACATCCGCGAGCGACAGGTTGCCGAACCGGTCCAGTATCTCGCACCAAGCCATCAGGCTGCCGGGGGTTGCGATGGCTTTCGGGCCGACCGCATTCTCGCGTCCCTCCGTCTCAAGGTAATCGGGCATGGTATCGGAGATCGGACGGTACACGTCCGGCCTCGCCGCCTGCGGTGCGCGGCCCAGCCCGTCGATCACCCGGTGTGTTCCGTCTGCAAGCCGTATATGCGCAAGGCCGCCGCCTAAGATGCCGACCATCATCGGTTCAACCACGGTGAGCGCAAACAGCGATGCGACGGCGCCGTCGATCGCGTTGCCGCCCGCCGCGATCATTTCCGCTCCGGCGGTGGAGGCGAGCGGGTGGCTCGTTGCCACCATCCCGTTGCTGCTCGTCGCGGGCCGCTTTTCGCAGTTAACCGAGAGCGCCATCAGTTTTCATGCCTATCGCGTTTCGGGCCGGTTTCCGTGAAGACCCAAAGCCCCGCGCGTTTCCAGTCGAAACTGTCGCTTTGTTGCCGCTTGCTGCGTGTCTCATCGAGGCGTGCGACGACGGCGTCGCCGCTCTCAGCTTCGGCCTCATAAACCGCAAGGTACTGCAATGGACATTTCTGCCCTTTCTCGGCCGTGAGTTTGAACCGCTGGCCACTCGTCCATCCAGTGGTATCAAGGACTTCTGGGATGTGCGTGTTCTCGTACCAGTCGTCGAATTCAGATTCGCGCCCTTTAACCGGTTCGCTCAGGACGACAACCACATGCTTCGACATCGATAAGCTCCGTTTCAGAGGGTCTTCGACAGATGGGTCACAGACTCCGAGGGCGGCGAGAGCACCGGCACGTCGATGGCATCTGCAACAGCGGCGCGGGCGCGATCCATCGAGAAATGCGCCAACAGCACAGCGCTGCAGTCACTAACCTTCTGTGCCGCCTCTGCAATCAGGCGGTTGTGCGTCTCGGCATCGCCGCGGTCGATGGCATCGCGAGCTCCTTCGACCAGAACACTGCGTAGCGTCGCATCGCTGCCGCGGGCAGCCTTCATCTTCGCGAATTCCTGCTCCATGGAGCCGATCGAATCCTTGAATGTCACGAGCATGACGAGGTTGCCGCCGAGATCGAGCGCGCTCTCGAACATGGCTTCGTTGGGTTTAAGGACGGGAACCGAATTTGCGTCTGCTGCGGCTTCGATTGCTGGGCCAAAGGCCGAGCAACAATAGAGCACACCATCTACGCCGCGCTCAGCGGCGTACTCGGCCATGCCAATTATACGCTTTGACAGATCGTCCGTTAGCTTGCCCGCATTTGCCCGGTCGGTCGACAGGCTGCTGTCCAGCAGATGGAACGTCTCGGCTTCGGGCCAGAGGTGAGAGAACGCCGTCTCTGTCGAATCCATCGACACTACAGTGGCGTGGATAAGTGCTATTCTTGGCATTTACGTCTCTCGCTCAGCTGCGGCGCACTATGGGCGCCGCAACGCTCTGGATCATGACATTGACGCAAGCCGGTTTGCCGCTGGCATAGGCGCGCTCGATGGCCTCGGCGACATCCTCCGCACGAGTGACGAGTTCGCCGTGTCCACCCATCGCTTCGACCACCTTGTCGTAACGGGCCGGCAGCAGCTCGCAGCCATGCGCGCGGTTCTCGCCATAATCGCGAATTTGGATCTGATGCTCCGCATTCCAGCAGGCATCATTGCCAACAACCGCGACGAACGGAATATCGTTGCGCACGGCGGTATCGAACTCGGCCATGTGGAAACCGAAAGTACCATCACCCATGATGGTCAGTACCGGGTCGTTCTGCTCGGCGACGCGGGCGGCCAACGCAAAGGGTGTCGCCGCACCGATCGATCCAGCAACGCCGTTCGTGATACGGCGTTCGTTGTCGAGATTGGCTTGCGACCATTGCCCGATCTCGCCGCCGTCCATTATGAGGACGTGGCTTGGATGCGAAGAGAGGAAGCTTTGGACGCCGCGACAGAAATCGAGTGCGTGAAGCGCGCCTTCCTCACCCGTGATATTCTTCCAGGCGTCGGGACGGTGATCTATCGCGGCATATACGGCCGTGCACCAGTCTGGGTTCCCAACGGAACGGCCACGCTCCGTGAGGGTCTTGGCCGCCGGCATGGAATCTGCGATGGCGTTGTGGATCAGCCTGGCGCCCTTGGAGAGGGTGGCCCGCTCTATCAGTTCGATATCCGGATCGATGACGACGAATTGACAGTCAGCATCGATTGCCGGTGTGTCCCCAAATTTCAGGGTGAAATCTAAGGGCTTGCCGAGCAGGACCAGAAGGTCCGCCTTCTGCAATTCCTCTGCAAAGGCGCCAAGACAGGGATCGTTCAGTCCGCGCGGGCTTTCCATTCCGACAACTGGGACACCTAGCTTGGCCTCCAGCGCTCGTTGCGCCGCCCGGCCCGGCGCGGTGCAGAGGTGGGGCCCCACGAGAATTATCGGTTGCTCGGCCGCCTCCATAGCGGCGATCGCCGCATCCGCGGCGACGTCGGAAAGCGGTCGCGTATTAGGCAAGAAATCTGCCGCTTCCGGCCAGATATCCGGCGTATCGTCAATAATTTCTTCCAACACGTCCGAGGGTAAGCTGAGATGCACCGGCCCCGGCCGTCCGGAGGCCGCGATCCGGATGGCGAGGGCAAGCTCGTGCCCGACGGTATGGGCGGATTCGGCCATCCAGGCAGCCTTGGTTACTGTTGCCGCCATTTCCGCCTGTGGCAGTTCCTGGAAGCTACCACGACCGAGCTCCGACGTTGGCGCATGGCCAGATAATAGCACCATTGGCATTTCCGAGGCCTGCGGCGTACAAAGTGCCGCCACCGCGTTTGTATGGCCTGGCCCGCCCGTCACCATTGCAATCCCGACGTTGCTCGTGAGTTGACCCCAGGCGCCGGCCATCAGAACTGCCGCACCTTCCTGCCGCACGTGGGTCAGGTTGATGTCCGTACCGATCGTGGCGTCAAAAATCTCCATTATGTGATTACCGGAAAGCGTAAATATCTGATGCATTCCGGCGCGGTCGAGGGTGCGGGCGACGATATCGGCGCCTCTTATCTGGTCGTTCATTCGTTGTTTCCGTAATTGATGTGCGGCAGGCGTTGCGTGTTTTTGTCAGTTTTTGAAATTGCGAATAGGTTCCTCGCCATCATGCGGCGGTGCGTCCTGTTCGGAAAGCGCAATGTCGGGCCGACCGATAACGGGGCCGTCATAGGGATAGTTCGGCTTGAAGGGCTTGTCGCTCGCGCCGGCATGCCGGAATTCCCGCCTTTGCAGGTATGGCGTTGTTGATTCTTTACTCCGCCGCGGCCTTCTTGACGTGTTCGCCCCCGCTGAAATGGGGCATCACTTCCTCGGCGATCTTGGTGTATTGCTCGATCATCATGGATTCCGGCGTACACATCGGCATGGAGAGGTTGATGTACTCGAGGCCGGGGAACATTTCTTCGAAACCTTTGATCAACTCGGTCAGTTCCTCAGAAGTTCCTGCGAACCATGCGCCCATCTTCATATAATTTTCAACTTTTGGCACACCCTGGCTATACCAGTCACCACGTTGCGCTATGGCAGCCAGCTGTTTGTCCGAAAGGCCCGGCAGGAAGCCCAGAGGGCCAAACAACTTGGCATGCTCTTCGAATAGCGGTGTGATGTTCTTGATAGCTTCTTCCTTAGTTTCGCCCAGCAGCATGTGAAGGCCAATATTGATACCTTCGCCGAGTTCCAATTCCTTGCCCGCGCGGACGCCCGCTTCCTGATAGGCGCGGATCGGTCCCTCGTCGAGGGTCGCGGCGCCACCACCAATAAAGCCTTTCATCCCGTATTTGTGCATAAAGTCGAGGCCGCGCGGCCTTGCACTCACGACCGGCTGCCAGCATTCGACCGGCAAGTTCACGGGGCGCGGCACGACTGTGATTTCTTCCAGATCGTAACCGCGATAGGGCACGTTCGCTGGCAGGTTGTAGTACTTGCCCTTGTGCGAGAACGACTCCTGATGGAAGGCCTTGAACAGCACCTCGACCTGTTCTTCGAACAGTTCACGGTTGGCGGTCTGGTCGCGCAGCGGAGCGCCGAAGGTCTCGACCTCGCGCGTGTGATAGCCGCGCCCCACGCCGAAGATCGTTCGGCCCTTGGTCATTATGTCAGCTTGGGCGTAATCTTCCGCGAGGCGAAGGGGGTGCCACATCGGCGAAATGTTGAATCCGCAGCCGATTTTGATCTCCTCGGTGATGTGGCAGAGGTGTACTGCCGCCATCAGGCTGTTCGGAATGACTTCGTAACCCTCGTGTTGAAAATGGTGCTCCGCCATCCAAATCGAATGCCAGCCAAGACGGTCCATTATCTGGGTCACGCGCTCCAGTTTGCCGAAGACGCCACGCAATTCCTCGGCAGAGAAGCGCCGCTCGTTGGCAGGAGTTGCTTCCTTGCCGCGATCCGGCATGTCGATGTGGCCTGCATAGACGGTGGTGAACTTGTCAATCATGGCATCATCCCTGTGTCGAATTTGCCTCGAGAGTAAAATCTTTTCCTGTACGTTGACGGCAAGACCAGCGGCAATTTTCATTCGCCCTTTCGAATTTAGATATTACACTCTCTCATAACGGAATTTGGGAGAAAGATCATGGCGGCTCAAACCTTGAGCGAGGAAGAACGCAAACTTCGCGAGACGGCGGCGCAGGTCCTGCCGGCGGGCAGTTTTGGCAATGAAGGTTCCGGGACGGTCATCCGACGTGGTGAAGGCGGTCGCGTATGGGATGTCAGTGGCAACGAGTACGTCGACTATTTGCTCGGCTCCGGGCCGATGCTTATCGGTCACTGCCATCCGGATGTCTTGGCCGCGGTCGAGGAGCAGATGCCGAAGGGGTCGACGTTCTTTTCCAACAATGAGCACGGAATTCTACTCGCAAAGGATGTCGTCGATGCCGTCGCCTGTGCCGAAAAGGTGCGGTTCGTCTCGAGTGGTTCCGAGGCCACGTTCTATGCAATGCGGGCGGCCCGGGCCTTCCGCAAGAAGGACAAGATCCTCAAGTTCGAGGGTGGCTTCCATGGCATGAATGATTATGCGCTGATGAGCATGGCGCCGAAGACTGGCGGTAACTTCCCGCAGGCGGTGCCGGATTCGGCTGGTATACCGCAACATATCCAGCAAGAAGTACTGATCGCTCCTTTCAACGATGCTGATGCCGCCGTGGCGCTCATTCGCGAGCACAAGGACGAATTGGCGGCCGTAATCGTCGAAGCGTTCCAACGGCTTATCCCGCCAGCGCCAGGTTTCCTTGAAACTTTGCGCGAAGTGACCAAGGAGACTGGCGTAGTATTGATTTTCGACGAGGTGGTGACGGGGTTCCGTTTCGCTTATGGCGGCGCGCAGGAGTACTACGGTGTCGTTCCCGACATGTGCAGCCTCGGAAAGGTAGTCGGTGGTGGTTACCCGCTGGCCTGTGTCGGGGGGTCGGATGAGATCATGGCCCATTTCGACGCATCGAAGGTCAGCGAGGATTCGTACTTGCAGCAGATCGGCACCCTGTCAGGCAACCCGGTCGCGGCGGCCGCGGGCCGCGCAACACTTCGGGTCCTGCGCGAACCGGGTGCTTATGATCGCCTACACGCTACCGGCCGGAAGCTCATGGAGGGCATTACGGAATTGCTGCAGAAAACCGGTACCAAGGCGCAGGTCGTGGGCGAACCGCCGCTCTTCGACGTCTTTTTCACGGAAGACAATGTGCGCGATTATCGCACGCTGACCCGCGTTGATGCCGCGGCCCAAGCGAAGTTCAATCAAGGAATTTGTGCCCGCGGCGTTATCAAGGGTGGCAACAAGTACTATATTTCGCTCGCCCATACCGAGGACGACATCGCACATACGCTGAACGCGGTCGAAGAGTCGCTGTCCGAACTGTACGCGACTGCTTAGGAGGTCACCGCGGCGTGGGGCTTCCGGCCTGCGTGGTGGCTTGAGATTGGAAGAGGGCTTTTCGATGCAATTTAATCTGAACGGCAAGGTGGCGCTCGTTACCGGAGGCGGACGCGGGATCGGCAAAAATGTATCGCTAATGTTGGCCCGGAATGGCGCCGATGTTGCGCTCTGTGGGCGCACGCAAGAGACGCTGGACGCTACGGCGGAGGAAATTCGCAAGTTCGGGCGGCAGGCGTGGCCGATCGTTGCCGACGTGCGTGAATACGACAACATCAAGCACTTCGTCGCGGAGGCCATTGGGGCTGCCGGCCGTATCGACATCCTGGTGAACAACGCTGTCTATTCCGTGAGCGCGCCATTCGATGAGCAGTCAGATGAGAACTGGCAGCAGCATATCGACGTGAAGCTAATGTCATATATTCGCTGCGCGCGCGAAGTGATCCCGTATATGAAGGCGGTCGGCGGCGGGCGTATCGTTAACGTCACCGGCATGACCGCGCGTATCGTGGCGGCGGTGCGTCCCACTAATGGCGTGGTTAACGCCGGCGCTACAAATTTCACCAAGTCACTCGCCAATCATCTCGGGCCGGACAACATCACGGTGAACTGCGTCCATCCCGGCATGACTGTGACTGACAGAATGCGCGGAAATTTCAAGCGCCGCGCACGCGATGCTGGTGTGACTTTTGAGGAGATCGCGGCGGAAACTGTGGCGGAAATCCCAATGGGTCGCCTTATCGATCCTGACGATATCGCCCATGCCATTCTATTTTTCTGTTCGCCGATGGCGAATATCGTGACAGGTCAAGCAATCGCCGTTGACGGTGGTTCCGGAACGGCTATCGCGTACTAAGTGCTCGATAAGAAACGTATTCCGCGTTAAAGAATCTTTAAGCGATTTCTGCTTTAATGATGAGTTGGTGTTGTGTTGGGAAGGGGCTAAGTCGCGACATTTTGAGGTTTGGGAGTGTTCGTCGTGGCGATTTTAGACGACAAGGATAGCATCGACCGGGCGGAATATCTGCAGGAACTGGTTGACCTAAACTTGATCGAATAGAAGTTCGTCACCACTACCTGACAGCGCTCGGACGTGTCGTGTCACTGCTCTAGTTACGAGCTTTACAGCGTGATGCGCATCAGGGCGGCTTCCGCTTCGGCAACAACATCACGGACTACGTCGCCGGCGGTTTTCACTTCATGGATCAATCCAACGCTCTGACCTGCGGGTAAGACGCCGTTCTCCACGTCACCCTGGATCCGTCCGCGATCGGATGCCGGTTCTCCGAATTGACGGACCTGGATTGGGTAGGGGAGTATATCCTCTTCCTTGTTGGCCCATTCCCGCGTGTAGTTGTTGTCTATCAGACGGCAGGGCTTGCCACTGTGGGCCCGGGTGATCACCGTCCCCGCTGAATCTGTCTCAACCAATTTGGTCTTGTAGTTGTCGTGGCTCCGAGATTCGCGTGTGGCGATGAAGCGCGTGCCCATCCAAACCCCTTGCGCACCGAAGGCGAGAGCCGCCGCGAGCCCCCGTCCGTCCGCAAGGCCACCGCCTGCGAGGACCGGAACATCGACCGCGTCCACGACGGCCGGGATAAGAATAGCTGTTCCGATCCGCCCGACATGGCCGCCTCCATCGACACCGGAGGCGATCACTGCGTCGACCCCGTCAGCCACCGCTTTTTCGGCATGCCTAACCGCACCGCAGACCGACATCACATACATATTGGCGGCGTGCGCAGCCGGCACGGCGTCTTTCGGACTGCCGAGGCCCGAAATTAGGACCGGTACTTTCTCCTCAATTACGACGTCGACCATTTGCTGGACCGCTTCTGTGTATTTGGCCGCGACATCACCTTCCGCTCGCACCGTCGCAAATAGGATGTCCACGCCAAAGGGCTTGCTGGTGACGTCACGAACTGCGTCTATCTCGGCTTTCAATTCATCGCGCGTCATGTTCGAGCCCGCTCCAATGACACCGAGGCCACCCGCTTCCGAGACAGCGCCCGCTAGCGTGCCACGGGCTACAAATCCCATCCCGGCCTGGAAGACGGGATACTCGATCCCAAGGCGTTCGCAAATTTCGGTCTTCAGTTTCGGCATATTCTCGCGCTCCGCTGATTCGTTTCGTTGATTTGAATGTATCGCCCGGCTTGGGTGCGCCAAGTCTCGCTTGAACCGGCGTGTTATGGGCCGATGTAAATCTCAATCCAAAACCGCATCATCAGGAGAGAACCATGGCGAAAACGCCTGAGTACTTCGTCGGTAAGACCATCGTCATTAGCGGGGCAGGGAGCGGTATTGGCCGGGCGACTGCGCAGATCTTCGCGCGCGAGGGAGCCAACGTGGTCTGTGGCGATATTGACAGGAACGCGGCGGAACGCACCGCGAATCAGATTATCCAAAAGGGTGGCAAAGCGCTTGGCCTCGTCTGCGATGTGACGAAGCGCGAACAAGTTGATGAAACTGTCCAGCGTGCGATCGAAGCATTCGGGCGCGTTAACTTCGAATTCAATTGCGCCGGCGCAGCGGGCAGGCGCGCCAGCTTCCTGGAGATCGATGAGGATCTCTGGGACAAGACGTTCGAAGTCAACGCTAAGTCGATTTACTACAGCATGCAGGCGGTCCTTCCGCATATGCTGGAGCAGGGGGGTGGCGTAATCGTCAATGTCGCCAGCATGTCTCACAAGCGTGGCGCACCCGGCTCTTCGATTCATTATGCTTCGGCTAAAGGCGCCGTGGTGAGCATGACTCTTGGCGTGGCGCGGGAATTTGCCGATCGTGGCATCCGGTGTTTGTCGATTTCACCGGGTCCCGTGCGCACCGCTTTTCAGGAAGCTGCCAATACGTCGCCGGAGCTGATGGAACGGTTTAAAAACGACGTTCCGATGAAACGTTTCGCTGAGCCGGAGGAGATCGGCGAGCTGGTTCTGTTTATGTGCTCGGATGCCTGCGAATACATGACCGCTGATTCGGTCTACGTGAACGGTGGGGGTGGATGGCGTTAGGGTTTGTTCGGTTAAATCAATAATAACGTAGATGACTATTTAAGTAAGAAGTAATATTTCAATTAAATACTTGAATACTTGGTTGATGTATTGAATAATACAATTAATAAAAAGGGGTGTTACGCCTCACCGGTCTTGGAACAACCGATGGCCGGAATGACTGGAAGCACGATGCATTAAGGTAGGCAGCTTTATTTGGTGTCGACCATTTGTGGTGCGTGCGATGAGCGAAAATACCAACCGGACCGAGCGATTTGCCGTCGAGGGATTCTTCGAGGGTGATTGGCATCTTGTGATGTCGTTCGATGAACGCGAAACGGCGATACGCGGCGCCGGTAGTGTTGTGATTAGTGGCGCGTTCAAACACGTCCGTATCATGCTGAACGGTGTCATGCCGGGTGTTGGTCGGGAATTGGTCCGGATCGATCACAACGGGACGGTGCGCAATGGCGCCTTCGTGCAGGATCTGGGAGATCCGTATCTCTCGAGCGATACTCTCGAGCAGCCTGTGGAGAAGGCGGGTTCCGTAATGCGGCTGACCTCGGGGTTGGCGGTAGCCGGCGCGGTGTTCGCCGTCGGTTTAGCGGTCGGCAACTGGGCCGTTCAGGTTATCTGACCCAATTCGCCCCACGGTCGGGTTCTAAGGGTTACTTTCTGGCGGTTCTTCTAAACCGAGCCAGCACTTACAAAATTTACGTCTAATCCAGGGCACAGAACGATGTGTGTACTCTTGACTGAAATAACGCGCTACCGAATTCCGTATTCGGTTTCCCGAGCGTGCGGTAGTGGACTAACTCTATTCGGCCGATGCCCGTGCCCCGTCGCCAGCAGCGGCCAACGTTTGCATTCCATCTTCGAAACTCGGTACTACCAGCAGTTTGGTGAGGTCGCTGACGTCGTCACACGTTTCGAACCGTTCGACAACGCCGACAATGCTGTCGAGGTCGATTCCCGGATCGATGGTCTCACAGAGTGCGCGCGCTTTCTCCAACACACCGTCGGTCGATAATGGATGTACCGGTGTTCCGCGGCTGTCGAGGACTTCGGCGCTAAGGGTTTTTCCGTCGCGAAGATGCAAATCGACCCGGTTCGGCATCTTTGCCGGCACCATCGGGTCGAAGCCATCGTCATGCTGTGCCTCTACCCGATCGACGATGTCCAAAATGCGGGCGTCGTCATGATGTGCCTCACCGTAGGCGTCGAAACGTGTCGGCCCATAAGCCAGGGTCGCCCCGACAATGTAAGGCATGCTGTATTGGGCGGCCATTACGGAGTCCGGTCGCTTCATTTGATGCGAACCAATGGCTGTCTCGGGTGAATGAACAGTGATTCGGTCGATCATCGATGCATCGAGTGCAAAACTGTCTGTTGCCTCGCCAAGAGCATCGATCAGGGAGTGAAACTTGCGGCAACACGAATATGGCTTGATGGAGATGTTGTGGATTTCAAATGTCTCGTTGTCGCTTTTCCGCAGGCGCTCCGGCTGCGGTTCGATGCCGAAAAGATGGAGGAACCCGAATTCGCCTTCGATACCTTGTACCGGACCCTCAAGACCGAGCCGCGCCAACTGTGCCGCGGTAACGCCGTTCTGTGCCGGTATACCGCCATGCATACGCTTCACCATGGTACCCTTCGGTTCAAAGGCGAACTGGTTTGCCCCGCTCGCCATTGACAGGGCAATGCCCCACGCCTTTGCGATTCCAGCGCCATCCAGATCCAAAAGTTGACCGGCCGCCGCCGCCGCGCCGAAAGGGCCAAACAGGCAGGTCGGGTGGCGGCCGAACTCAATTACCTTGACCGGGTTGGCGGCCATACCCACGCGCGTCATCGCTTCATATCCGGCGACTATGGCAGTCATGAGCTCCGGCCCTGATGCGCCGACCTCGTTACCTACCGCGAGTGCGGCCGAGATCACAACCGTACCCGGATGGCTCATCGATGCATCATGCGTGTCGTCAAGTTCGTAACCATGTGCCGAGGTTCCGTTGACGAGCCCTGCCGTTGCTGCCGAGACGCGGGTGCCGCTGCCAATCAAAGATGAGGCGCCGCTTCCATTTTGTCGGCCCCATGCTGTCAGGATTCGTCCCCAAGGCTGGACGGACCCGCACAGCGTGACCGCCGAATAATCTAATATAAGCCTTTGTACTTGCTCAATATCATCATTTGATAGCTGATTGAATTCCAGCTTGGCCAGCTCTTCGGCAAGTGCCAAGGTCGTCAGCGTTTCCGGTCCCATAAGACCCTCCTGTATAAAAGGTACGCCGTAACGTTTGGTAAAAAGGGTGGGGCAAGATGCCGGCGTTTCGAGTCGCAGTTTGGCACTGGCTTCAGACTAAGTTGTACGAACCTAAAGATTTCATTTAATATCAAGCATATCGAGAGCGTGGTTTTTCGCGCGCCGGGGGTAACGGCAGTAATCATGAGAAGTGGTGGGCGATGTACGATTACGACCTTTTTGTGATTGGAACCGGTCCAGGTGGACAGCGGGCAGCGGTTCAGGCAGCTAAACTGGGCAAGCGTGTAGGTGTCGTGGAAGCGGGTACCGTTGTCGGCGGCGTTTGTATCGCGAAGGGAACTATTCCGAGTAAGACGCTCCGCGAAGCCGCGCTCTATCTGTCCGGCTATCGTGAACGAAACGTGTATGGTGCGTCGTATTCGGTAAAAGATAAGATCACTATGGGCGATCTTCTCCACCGGACGGACTATGTGATCCGGACGGAAATGGATGTTATCCGTCACCAACTGCTGCGGAACGGGATCGATCTGCATACGGCCCGTGCCAGCTTCGTGGACGATCATACAATCCGCCTCGAGGTGCCGGGTGCAAGCCAACATAAGGAAGTTACCGCGGATAAGATTGTGCTGGCTGTAGGAACCAATGCAGCACGTGACCAGCATATTCCGTTTGATGGCCAGCGCATCTTCACCAGCGATGACATGCTGGAACTTGAGG
>MDSX01074163.1_pt1 | contig 14891 bp, 13 predicted proteins | sample 811141 | NCBI WGS metagenome assembly MDSX01 (sample SAMN05326642, study PRJNA326480) | marine metagenome | isolation source: seawater | place: Atlantic Ocean: South East | collected 2010
CAATACTATCTTTCCAGATAATCCTTTTAATACTTCTGGATCATTTAAGCTTTGCCCAACAGCAATCATCTGAGCTATCTGACAATGATGGCCGCAAGCGTGAGCAGCGTTTGTTTCTTCATCAGCATGAGGATGTCCTAGTACAACTAACGAATCAAGCTCTCCCATCACGCATACTGTAGGACCTGGTTTACCTGTATCTATAACCGCTTTTAATCCTGTCATTGATACTTTTTCTATATTTGAAAAGCCATATTTATTAAATTGTTTTTCTGTATACTTTGAAGTTTTAAATTCCCTATAACCAGGTTCAGGCATATCAAGTATATCTTTTGCTATTCCAATCAAATCTTCTGCATTACTATCAATATTTGATTCTACTTTTTTCTTTATATCTTCTATACTCACAATAGTATCCTCCTACAAGTTGATTTATATATACAATACCATACCATCTCTACCAGGATCAGCTCCCCCGTCCCATTTACCATCTTTAATTCTAATTCCATGTACCCCAGCAAATCCATAACTAAATGGATTTCTAATTACTTCATAACCATTTGCTTCTAATTCTTTGGTTATAAATCTTGGTATTCGATTTGTTACATCAATAGCATTGCTATTTGCAGTAAATCTTGGAGCAGATACTGCTTCTTGCATATTCATATCAAATTCTATTACGTTTAATATTGATTGTAATACACCCATAGTTATATACGTTCCGCCTGGGGCTCCAACAACAATATAGGGATCATCATTTTTAAATATTATAGTTGGACTCATTCCAGTAAATCTTCTTTTACCAGGTTCTATAGATCCGGGCTTACCAGGCCTTGGATCAAATACACTCATGCAACCGTTATACATAAAACCAAGTCCTTTTGTAATAACGCCAGAGGGCATTCCTAAAGAATGTGTCATTGAAGCGGTATTACCTAAATCGTCCATTACAGCTACGTGTGTTGTGTCTTCAGATTCTTTTGAATCTCCGTATCTAACAACATTAGCTCTAATCCCATTTTTAATTAAATTTGCAATTTCATTTCCATACTTAGGATCAATCAAATCAGAAATTGGAACATTTAAATAATCAGGATCTCCTACCTTAGCATCTTTATCAATAGTTGCATATTTCATCGCTTCAGAAACAGTAGCAATATATTCAGGACTGTTATGTCCCATAGATTTCAAGTCGAAATTATCTAGTATATTAAGCATCTGAATTACCATAATCCCACCCCCTGGAGGTTGATTCGTAGCAACTTTTAATCCTTTATAGCTTCCCCACAATGGATCATTTCGTACAGTTTTATAATCATTCAAATCCTTTAGTGATAAAAGTCCGCCATTTATTTCCATATCATTGATTATTTTCTTAGCAATATCTCCATTATAAAATGCTTCAATGCCTTTTTCTTTGATATGATTTAGAGTATCTTCCATATCTTTATTTTTAATTCTAGTCCCAATTGGAAAAGTATTACCATTTTGATCTAAAAAAATACTATTTGCAGTTTCATTTAATCGAAGTTTTTCATCCATAGAAATTCTGCCATGTCCTGCAGAACGATCCCAGAATTCATCAATAGCAGGGCTCACAGTAAAACCTTCAGAAGCATAATTAATTGCGGGTTGAATTATTTCTTTCCAGGGCATAGTTCCAAATTCTGTAATAGCTTCATAAAAAGCTTTTAAGGTTCCAGGCGTCATTATTGATTCATAACCCACCTCATTTGCTCTGTTTTTTAATATAAATCCGAATCCATCTCTAGCTTCATGAGAAATTTCTTTTTCCCACATATCTTCTTTAACTGAACTTGGAGCTGTTGTGTGAAAATCTATAAATCCATGAAAATTCTTTTCTGGTAAAAACAATTGCATAGAACCAAAACCTGCAATGCCGCACATCATAGGATCAACAACGGTTTGAACTAATGCACTAGAAATAGCAGCATCAACTGCATTCCCTCCATTTTTTAGAACCATAGCTCCTGCTTCAACTGCTTCTGGTTGAGGAGCTGTAATTATACCGTGAGTCATATTTTCCTCGTTTAATATTGTATACTCTTAAAAAAAAAATCTGTACTATAAATATGATTTATATCATTAATTCAGAATAACATATTATGAATATATTAATTTCTCCTCAAGCTTTCAAAGGTAGTATTTCAGCAGTGGAAGTAGCTAATAATATTGAAAAAGGAATATTTGATGTAGATAAAAATCATAATCTAATTAAATTTCCAATTGCTGATGGTGGTGATGATACGTTGGAAACTTTAGTTGAAATCACTAATGGGAAAATATACAAAACCATAGCAACAGGTCCTGACAGAAAAAAAATTACAGCTAATTGGGGGGCGTTGGGCGATAAGAAAACAGCTGTTATAGAAATGGCCAAAATATCTGGGTTAGCTCTATTGAAAAATAAAGAATTAAACCCATTCCTTTATACAAGTTATGGAATGGGAGAAGTAATTAAAAATTGCTTAGATCATGGATATAGAAAATTTATTATTGGAATTGGTGGGTCAGCTACAAACGATGGCGGGCTTGGTATGGCTCAAGCCTTAGGTGCAGTTTTAAAAGATCAAAATGGAAATATCATAAATAAAGGAATATTCGGGCTTGGAAATTTACATGAAATCAATACCGAAAATATGGATTCAAGAATAGGAGAATCAGTATTTCAAATAGCATGCGATGTAAATAATCCTTTGTATGGATTCGACGGAGCTACATATGTTTTTGGGCCGCAAAAAGGAATAAAAAAAGATCAATTAGAAACAGTTGATGCGTATATGAAAAATTACGGAAATATAATAGATAAACTTAGCAAAAATAAAATATCTTCTTACCCTGGGAGTGGTGCTGCTGGAGGTATAGGTGCAGCAACTATGTTTTTTTTAAAAGCGAATCTTCAATCAGGATCTAAAATAATATTAGATTTCCTTGAATTCGAAAAAAAATGCAAAGGTATTGATTTGATTATCACAGGTGAAGGTCAAATCGATTTTCAAACTTTAAATAATAAAGCTCCAATAGCAGTGGCTAAAATTGCAAAAAAACTTAATATACCAGTATATGGGATATGCGGAATATTAGGAGAAAATTACAAAAAAGTATTCGATGAAGGAATTCATAAAGTTTATCCTTTATGTGATAACAAAAGTGAAATTGAATACGCCATCAAAAATGCAAGTAAATTAATACAACAAAAAGCAAGCCAGCTTATAAGTGAATTTACTATCTAAATCTAATATTACTCTTAGACAAATCTGAAATTTTAGTACATCCCATTAATTTCATATCTCGTATTATTTCATTATTCATATTAGATAAAGCCTTTTCAACTCCTTTTTGACCTCCCGCTGCTAAAGCATACAGATAAAATCGACCACCGCTACATGCTTTTGCACCTAAACTAAGAGCTTTTAGCACATGAGTTCCTCTAGTTATACCACCTTCGCATATTATATCTATCTTATCACCAACAGCATCTACAATTTCTGAAAGTTGATCAAATGGAGATCGGCTTCCGTCTAATTGCCTTCCACCATGATTAGATAAAATAATTCCCGTTGCCCCAATATCAACAGCTCGTTTAGCATCCTCTACACTCATAATTCCTTTCAAACAAAACTCTTTACCCCATTTTTTCCTTAATTGTTCAGCATCTTTCCAATTCATAGATTGATCAAGCATTTTGGAAAAGTAATCTGAAAGTGTTATTGCAAAATTTGCTTCTGGTATGTGATCTTTTAAAATCGGTAAATCAAATTTATCTCTTATTAAGTAATTCATACCCCATAAAGGATGTGTTGCAAAACTAAACAGGCTTTCAAGAGACAATCTTAATGGCATAGTAAAACCCGTACGCAAGTCTCTTTCACGGTTACCAGTAACAATAGTATCAACTGTTAAAGCTAAAACATCAAAATTTGCTTCATGACATCTTTCTAACATACTTTCAGTCAAACCTCTATCTTTGTGAAAATAAAGTTGAAACATTTTAGGCGTCGAAATCGTTGAACCTATTTCTTCAAGACCAACAGTACCTAAAGAAGAAATACCAAACATAGTACCAAATTTTTCTGCTGCTTTTGAAACTGCTCTTTCGCCTTGATAATGAAATAATCTTTGAGCGGCAGTAGGAGAACAAAATAAAGGCATATCAAGTTTTTGTCCCATTACAGTTGTAGAAATATCGACATCTTCAACACCTTTAAGAACGTTGGGCACCAAATCACATTTTTCGTAAGATTCAGTATTCCTCTTCATAGTGATCTCGTCGTCTGCACCTCCATCTATATAATGAAATACGGGGGAAGGAAGTTTTGATTTAGCTAGTCTTCTGAAATCATCAGTATTATTACAATTATTAATACTTCCAAACATAAAAAATCCTCACATGATTAGAGTATTAATCATAATTCCAAAAATCCAAAATAAAAGAGCATTAACTGAAGATAAAAATTTTATTGAATTATCGCCAATAATAATATTAGAATACTGTTTTTCAGTTCTTACATACATTATTCCTAAAATTAATAAAATTGTAATTAGAAGTACTGAAGAAAATGACGCACCTAGTAGCAAGCCTATCAACAAGCCTGAAGTAGTAAATATTGCTAGTATGATTTTTGATAAATCAGAAGTTTTAGAACTTTTATTTGTTGCCATAATTATATTCCAATAACCATTCTATTATAAAATTATTCAATTATAATATTATTAATATAATTTAATTAACATCTAATTTTCATAAATAAAAATGATTTACCTTGATAATGCTGCTTCTACACAAATAAGACAAGAAGTTTTAGAAGTAATAAATAAAGAATTAGTTAATTCATTTGCAAATCCATCTAGTCCTTATTCACCAGCTAGAAATTCTAGGATTGCAGTAGATAACGCTAGAAAAATTTTTTCTAAAATAATGAATTGTGATGATAACGAAATTATTTTTACTAGCGGTGGTACTGAATCTGATAACACTGCAATAAAAGGTCCTGCATATGCTTTGAAAAATATAGGTAATCATATTATCACAACTGCTACTGAGCATCATGCAGTGCTTCATACGTGTAATAATTTAGAAAAACAAGGCTTTGATATTACTTATCTCCCTACCGACAAGTATGGAATGGTAAGTAGAGAAGATGTCATATCTGCCATTAGAGAAAATACCATACTTGTATCTGTAATTTATGCAAATAATGAATTAGGTTCGATTAATCCAATACAAGAAATTGGAGAGGCAATAAAAAAATATAAAGGCAAAAACTCTCAATTTCCTCTTTTCCATACCGATGCGGTGCAAGCTGCAACTTACTTAGATTTAAATGTAGATAAATTAGGTGTCGATCTAATGAGTATTTCAGCACATAAATTTAATGGGCCAAAAGGAATTGGTGCTCTGTATATGAAAAACGGAATACCTTTTGAGCCTCTTATTACTGGCGGAGGTCAGGAAAGACAAAAACGTTCTGGTACTGAAAATATTGCATTTATTTCAGGCTCTGCAGAAGCGATTAGGCTAGCCGAAGAAGAAAAACTAAAATTAAATAAAAAGATAATGACACTAAAAAATAAAATAACAGACCATATGATTAATAAACATAAAGATATTGTAATTAATGGCCATCCTGCAAAAAGCTTACCAAATATAATAAATCTCACAATTCCAGATGTAAGAGCTGATGATTTGATTTCTGCACTCGATTTAGAAGACATATGTATTTCGAATGGAAGCGCGTGTACAAGTAATTCACTTGAGCCATCACATGTACTAAAATCTATAGGAATGGATGCAAATCTTGCACTTAATACAATCAGGATAAGTCTAGGAAGAAACAATACAGAGTCTGAAATAATACATTTTTTAAATATAATTGATAAAATTATAGAACGAATAAGAAAAAATAGAAAAGAATTTATCACAAATAATTAATTTGGATATATGAAAGAAAATAAAATTAATAAAATAAAAATTGCATTTATAAGCATTTTACCTTTTTTACTTATTAGTTGTTGGGGTGATAATTCATCATCCAATATTACAAAAGGACGAACAATTGCAATTGAAACTTTTGCTCCGATTGTACGAGATCGAATCACTTTTACAGATACTGAAGGCAATATAAGATTAATTAAACCAAAACAGGACAATAAATTAGTAGCAGTAAAGGTTAGAATAATCAATGAATCCGTTACATATGTTCCTCTATTTATAGATACAGAAGCAGCTGAATTAGGTGACAGAGGGGGAGCTAGGGGTTGGAATATAGATCCTTATAAAAATTCAGTTTCAAGTTCGTCAAAAGAATCGGAATTAGATAAATTCACTCCTCTACTTAGTGGGCATATAGAATTAAACAAAGGATTTGAAGTTACAGGGTGGATGATATTTGATATTCAAAGAAGTATACAACCACTAACGATATGGTGGAGAGAATCTGATGATATAACATCAGATCTGCCTAAATAAATTTGTTTAGATATATGTTTTAGATTAAATCACGGTGTGATATTCTAAATCTTTATATTTAAATGGAGAATAACCTTGGCTGCCTTAGAAATAACAGATAGTAATTTTAATGAAGAAGTATTAAACGCAGATTTGCCTGTTCTTGTAGATTTTTGGGCTGAATGGTGTGGTCCATGTAAAATGGTTTCACCGATAGTGGAAGAACTATCCGAAGAATATACAGGGAAAATAAAAGTCACAAAATTAGATGTTGATTCCAATCCTCAAACTGCTGCAAGTTTTGGAATTAGAGGAATCCCAACTCTTTTAATGTTCAAAGATGGTGCCGCAGTAGACCAAATAGTTGGCGCAGTTCCTAAAACAACTCTTAAGGAACGTTTAGATCAAATTATTTCTTAATTAATTTTGGGAGTGAATAAGCTCTGGTGGGTTTCACGGACTTCAACTCCGTTGGCTTTAATTCAATTATTGAAGCGTTGGGTTCAATTCCCTCTCACTCCCGATAAATAATGATATGAACTTGTCTATTTTTTCATGGGTAATTTACGATATTGGAAACACACTATTTAATGCAGGTGTTACAGGATTATTTTTCCCTCTATGGATTATCACAAAATTAAATGGAACTGATGCAACCGTCGGTTATACATTATCAATAGCTTTATTAGTTTCATTAATGATTAGTCCAATAGTTGGGGCTCTATCAGATCAAACAAAAAACAGAAAAATATTTCTTGGTCTTTTTACAGTAGTATGCGGATTATCAACAACATTTATTGGTAATAATTCATTAATAAATAGCTTAATTTATTATGGGATATCGGTTACTTGTCTTCATGTTGGCGATATATTCTATAATTCTATGTTAAAAGATGTAAGCAATAAAAATAATATTGGAATAATCGGAGGAATTGGAGCAGGTGTTGGTTATATCGGAGCAATAATTGCGATATTGATAGGGTTATTAATAATTGAAGACCAAGGATATCCAATAGGATTTACAATGATAGGATTATTAATCATATTCTTTGGTATTCCCATTCTTATTTTTCTTAAAGAAAAGCCTCAGCAAATACAAAATAGATACTTAACATCATCTGAAAGTTTGATAAAAAGATTTATAAATCAAATATCTCATACACTTGAAGATATTAAAGATTTCCCTGGATTAAATCGATTCTTAATAGCAAGATTTTGGTACTCTTGGGCTCTTTATACTGCATCAACTTTCACATCATTATATATTCTTGAAACAATAGGTATGTCAGAAAGAGAAATTCAATATTTAATATTAACAGGTATAATTACTGCAATTCCTAGTGCTTTGATTTGGGGAAAGTTAGTGGATAAATACGGTGCTAAATCAATTATTACTATCGTGTTAATTCTATGGCTAATAAACTTAGGGTTATCTATTGGAAGCGGAGTGTTTAATTTCAACAATGATATTTGGTGGTTCATTAGTGGTTTGACGGGTATTTTAATATCGGGAGTATGGAGTTGTGACAGACCATTCATGCACCAATTAATTTCAGATGAATTCATAGGAGAGTATTTTGGATTACATGGTTTTTCGGGTAGATTAGGTAGTATAATTGGCACCGCCAGTTGGGGATTTATTGCTACTACATTAAATCTTGGGCAACCGATAGCTTTATTATCTTTAGGAATATGTATATTATTGTCATTAATAATAATTATTAATATTGATGTGAGAAAAAATATATGAAATCAAAAGAAGGTAAATACGTATTACTTGAAGCTCTGAAAAAACAGGATGTCAAATATATTTTTGGAAACCCTGGAACAACAGAAACTGCCATAATGGATGCTTTGGAAAACTATCCTGAATTCGAATACATACTTACAGTTCAAGAATCTGTTGCTATGGGAATGGCAGATGCCTACGCAAGGGCTACAAAAAAACCTGCTTTTGTAAATCTTCATATTGAAACAGGACTTGCTAACGGACTAAGCTTATTACATAATGCTCATTCAGGCGGAACACCTTTGGTATTAAGCGCAGGAAACAAAGATTCTAGGGAAATAGCGCCAGGCAAAACAGATCTTATTGATATGGTTTCTCCTTTTACAAAATGGGCAGTGGAAGTAAATCATCCAGATGCAATAGCTCAAACAGTTCAAAAAGCATTTAGAATTGCTATGAGCCCTCCAACAGGTCCAACGTTTGTAGCGTTCACAACAAATGCACTAGATGATAAAACCAATGTCTATCCAACAGAAACTTACAATGAGGAAATAATCATTAAACCTGATGAAAAATCAATTGACGAAGCCGCCGAATTATTAGTTAATTCTAATAATGTTGGTATGTTAATAGGAGATAGAATTGTACAGATTTCAAATCCGTATATCCCAACAAAATTAGCTGAGTTACTAGGAGCAAAAGTATACTCATCAAATTATTCTGAAATGATTTTCCCTAACAAGCATCCAAATTATATAAATAATTTAAAGCTTGGATTCAATTCATCAGACGAATTTGAAGAATTTGATACTGTTCTAGCGATTGGTGGATTGCCTAGAGTTAGTTATATGTTTTCTAATCCTAAAATGAGAATCTTCAATCCGCAATCAAAGTTAATTCATATAGATAACGATCCCTCACAAGTCGGAACAACAGAAAAAACTGATATTGGAATAATATCTGACCCCAGTGATGCTTTAAATAAATTAACAATTAAAGTTGAAGAATTATTGCAAGGTAACAAATTAGAATTTTTTACAGAAAAAAACCTCCTATTAAAAAAAGAAAAAGAAAAAGCCGAAAATAATATCAAAACAGAATTACTCGCAAATTTTAACAACTCACCTATGACTCCAGATAGGATGGTTTCTGAAATTGCAAACTCAATCCCCCAAAATACAATTGTTGTAAACGATGCAGTTACAACAGGAAATTCTATTTTCAAATTTATGAATTTTGAAAAAGAAAATTCAGTTTTTGGAGGAAGAGGAGGATCTTTAGGTTGGGGAATGGGTGGAGCTCTTGGTATTAAATTAGCTTTCCCTGATGAAAATGTAATTGCTATAGTAGGAGACGGAACAGGAATGATGTCTGTACAGGCATTATGGACAGCATCGATAAATAATATTCCAATAACTTATATTATGTGTAATAACAGTACATATAGAATTCTTAAACTAAATATGGATATATATAAAGAGCAGATTGGTGAAAATAAAAATAGTAAATACATGGGTATGAATTTTGATCAAAAGTTTGATTTCAAAACAATTGCTAATAGCTTCAATATTAATTCATACTCGATATCTAATCCGGAAGAAATTGGGGATGTTTTAAAAAAATGTATCAAATCACAAAAACCCAATCTGATAGATATTCATATTGATGGATAAATCATATTCTTTGGAACAATTTTAATAATTGTTGATTATCGATTTTAATCAGTGTTGGTCTACCATGGGGACATGTCCAAGGTTCTTGGCAAGATGATAATTCTTCAATCAAAGTAAAGATTTCTGTATTAGTTAGACTATCACCAAATTCTATTGATGCATGACAAGCAAGTGTTTTTTTTCTTTCATCTTCAGAAGTCTTAGAATTATTTTTTAATTCAATAATATATTTATAAATTTTCTGCTCTAAATTTCCTTTTGTAAATTGCAATGGTAGCTTTCGAATTATAAGTTGATTTGCTATTCCAAAAGATTCAATCTCAAAACCACTATGAATAAAAAAATCAATATTGTCTTGTACCCATATATCTTCATCTGCAGACAAATTTAAAATTATTGGATTTAGTAGTTCTTGTGAAACTAATGCTTTCTCCGGGCTATATAATAATTTTTCATAATTAATTCGTTCATGCGCTGCATGTTGATCGATTATAGAAATCTCATTTTTATACTCTCCAACTATAAAAGAATTATTAACTTGACCCAACAAAACAAATTCTTTTAATAAATCCAACTTATTAACATCAGAAGTAAAAAAATCGTTAAAAGAATTTTGAGAATATTGCACCGAATTTTCAGGGTACCTAATATTTGTTATACTTTTTTTGGTTATATTTTGTAAATTACTTGTTTCAGTATCTTTTAAAGATTGAGAATTAATACTAAAAAAATCATTAGTTGTATCATCTCTAACAATATCAGAATTAATCAATGATAATCTTATTTGTTTTTCTATCATTGAAAACAGCTCTCGTTCTTCTCGAATTTTTATTTCGTTTTTAGATGGGTGAACATTCAGATCTATTAAATTCGGATCTATATTTATGTTAAGTACACATATCGGATGATCACCTTTAACTAATAGGGAATCATAAGCTCTATCTATCGCATAATGAAATATTTTATTTTTAATCACTCTGTTATTTATAAAACAATGAACATTTGTGTTTGATGATTTTCTAATGTTAACGTTACTTACATAACCAGTTAATTCCAATTCATTAGAATTATGATTGATTTCTATCATTGAATTGGAAGTGTTTATATCAAACAAAATTGGAAATATATCTTTTAAATTTCCTGTGCCAGGAGTTTCTATATATTTTCTTCCATCAGAAATAACTACAAATTTTATATTTGGATAACATAAAGAATACTTTTTTATCAAATCATAATTTTTCTTACTTTCTGATCTAGAAGATTTTAAAAATTTTCTTCTTGCTGGCATATTACCGAATAAGTCCGTTACTACTACGGTTGTACCGTCTACTCTAGATTCAGGATTATAATTAGTTATATTTCCAAAATTGACATTTATACTATAAGCATGTGCCTGGTTAATAGTTTTTGAAATTAATGACACATTTGAAACTGTAGCTATACTAGGAAGTGCCTCTCCCCTAAAACCCATTGATTGGATTTTGTTAACTTCCGATATGTCAGACAATTTACTTGTTGCGTGCCTGGAAAAGGCTATCTTTAAATCTTTATCTAAAATACCATTTCCGTCATCAGATACTCTAATATAGTCTTTACCACCATTTTTTATTTCAATTTCAATTTTTGAAGAATTTGCGTCTATACTATTATCAATAAGTTCTTTGATTACAGAGCTTGGATTCTCAATCACCTCACCTGCTGCAATTTTTGAAATTATATCTTGTGTTAATATTTTTATCCGCATGCCAATTCTTTATTTAATTTTTTTACCAATCCAGGACCTTCATAAATTAAGGATGTCCAAATTTGTACTGATTTAGCTCCTAATTTAATAAGAGAAGTAACTTCATTTGAATTACTGACTCCTCCAGAGGCTACAATATCTATTTTGTTATTAAATAATTCATTTACGATTTTCAATGTATTTTCAGTGTTAGGGTATAATAATTTACCACTCAGTCCGCCTTTCCCCATTTTTAATTCTTTATCTGAAATCGGCAAAGTATTGCATAAAACAACTCCATCAGCATTATGTTTTATGGCTGTATTCATAAATTGAGTAAATTGTTCATTTTGATTAGAATCGTTAAGATTTTCAAATCTTGGTATTTTAAGCATATATGGTTTGTTTTTAATTTTATTTATTCCAGCTAGAAGTTCGGAAAGATTATCAATGTTATGAAAAAATTTTAGTTTTTCAGTATTTGGTGAACTGATATTTATTTCAAAACCACTGCAATACTCACTAAGAGTTTTATATAAGTATATTATCTCCTCGTTAGAGTCTCCGGATATACTTAACACTAAAGGAGTTTTCAAATTATATTTTTTAAGATTATCAGTTATTTTTTTCAATCCATCATTTGGAAATCCTAATGCATTAATCATTGATTTGTCAGATACATATCTTTTTATTCTAGGTTTCAAATTACCAGGTCTAGGATGTAAAGTAATTGTGCCTCCAACAATATATCCAAATCCTAATTTATCAAGTGCGCCTAACATACTGCAATTTTTATCAAATCCTGCTGCTAAAGATATATAAGAATCAAGATTGATTCCCATAATACTGGTTTTTGATTTATGATTAAAATTAGTTGCAAAAATCCTAGCTAGAAACGGTCCGATTTTTGAAGATAAAATAATTTGCATTAAATTATGAATTAGTTCCGGGTCAAATTTAAACAAAATATTATTTGATATAAATCTATATAAACTCATTTAAAAAAATAATTTTCACAGTTACAATAATTATCATACTATAATAATTTAATCATTAACAAAAGGTAATTAATTTGGATTTAATTTTTGAAAGAGGTTCTAACAATTCTCCAAAAGGGCACGCATTGTTATATTTTATGAACCAAGATGATAATTCTGAAATTTGGGCAACCTATTTAATTACTTTGCCAATAGACGTAGATATAACAAAATATATGCCACCATTTTTAATGAATAATAACAATCAAATAAATCCGTCTGAATTTAAATCATTTGCATTCCCGCCTTCTCCCGAGTTGATTGGAAATTTTGACACATTAATTACATTGGCAGATCAAAGAGACGATGATTTGATTGATGGTGGAACAATTGATGTTAAAGATAGTGCAAATAACATGATGAAAGTTAATGAGATTTTATCTCAATATCTTAGTATTTATAATAGCAAAATAACGGACACTACAAATGTATTAGAAGAAACAAATTCAAAAGATGATGATGTATATAATTTGATGTATGAATTCATGAGTGCCGACGATCGAATGAGTGAACTTCAAAAATTATTGTCAAAATTATTATATGCCACAGAAAATTCTGAAACTGATTTAGCACTAGAATGTGAAAGAGATATTGAATCACTTTCTAAATATTATCCGGAAAATCATAAAATAAATAAAATAATTGAATATACAAAAAATAAACAAACATCTGAAATTGCGGAATTATACTATAAAAGATGTTTTTATTTAGTAAAAGAAAATTATGAAAAAGTGCAAGAATACGAAAAATTAATCGATGAAAAAGAATAGTCTAATTTAATAACTCATTTAAATAATGATAGATACCTTCTGCGCCATTAATTTTTAGTATGTCATCAGAGACTTCTTTTAATTCTGGGACGGCATTTTTTACAGCCACTCCATACCCAATATTTTGAAGCATTTTTATATCATTGTAGCTATCACCAAAAGTTAATACTTGATTAGGTTTAATTTTTAAATAATTACAAATCCATTCAATGGAATAACTTTTATCAGCTTCGTGGTTTAAAATCTCACAAAAATGAGGAAGTGAGCGAGTGATATAAACATCATCTGAAAATTTTTCTGCTAAAACATTTTCTATATCATATATTTTACTTGGATCACCTACTGCAACAATTCTCAGTGGGTTGTTTAATTTTGCGTTCTCATAATTCTCATCATATACAAAATCAACTTCATTTCTTATGGCATAGTCACGTAACCAATAATCATCAGAATCACACAGGATTTTATCATCATACTGAATCATAGTTTTTAATTCGTAAAATTTGATCGTATCAATTATATCTTCAATAAAATTTTTATTTAATGATATTGTTTTCAATTCATTCAATTTTGAATAATCCAATATTTTAGCACCTTGATAAGTAATGATTGGCGCATTGGGAATAAAAACAGAGTTTTGTTTTGCTGAAAGTGACATCCTTCCAGTAGCTATTGTAACAAAACAATTTTCAGATTTAAGTTTATTTATAATATCTAAAAAATTTTCTGATGAGGGATATTGATCGTTTTTAATTGTTCCGTCGATATCAAAAACCACCATTTTATAAGGAAACAAAATAATTAACCCTTTAAGTCTAAATCTTTAATCCTCTGGGGCCAGTATATAATACCCTTGGTCTGAAAAGTCTATTGTTATTGTGCTGTTCAATAACATGAGCAACCAAGCCAGCTGTTCTAGAGGCAAAAAAGATTGGTGTATAAAGTGGAATAGGAATACCAAGTAAGTAAAATAATAAAGCAATAGGATAATCAGTATTAGGATATAATCCTTTTTCTCTTGCCATCACCTCTTCAACTATTTTATAGATACGATGCAATTCTTCTCCGCCATCAATATTAGATTCTAAATCTGAAATATAATCTCTCAAAAAAAGTGCTCGTGGATCATATTTTTTCATATACACTCTATGACCAAAACCCATTATTCTTTCTTTGTTTTCAAGTTTTTTAAGAATATATTGTTCAGCAATATCAGCACCACCTTTGGATTTAATATCCAAAATCATATGGATTGCAGCCTCATTTGCTCCACCATGCAAGGGACCCTTAAGAGAAGATATTCCTCCTACAAATGCACCATACATATCAGACAATGTAGATCCAATTACCCTGGCAGCAAAAGTTGAATTTGGCATTTCGTGCTCAATATAGCATGTTAAAATTTTATCAAAAATTTCAGTTTCCTTAGAAGAAACATTTTTTCCTAAGATCATTCCTAAAAAATTTTCAGAAAAAGATTTACCACTATC
>MDSX01067202.1_pt1 | contig 14886 bp, 12 predicted proteins | sample 811141 | NCBI WGS metagenome assembly MDSX01 (sample SAMN05326642, study PRJNA326480) | marine metagenome | isolation source: seawater | place: Atlantic Ocean: South East | collected 2010
AATGACGAGTTTAGTCTATGGTGCTTGGGTTTGTATGGGGCAAACAAATCTCAAGAGAATGGTTGCTTATTCATCAGTGTCACATATGGGATTGATATTTTTAGGAATTGCTACAATGCAGCCATTAGGAATTGCAGGTGCACTATTCATGATGTTCGCCCATGGAATTATTAGTCCACTGTTATTCGCTGTGGCTGGTGCTTTCAAACATCATTATCATACTCTTGAGATTGGATCTATGAGAGGGATTGCACACCATTCTCCTTACTTAGCCGCCCATATGATGTTGGGTTGGATGGGGAGCCTCGGTCTTCCATTACTTGCTGGTTTCGTTGCAGAGGTAGCAATAATGATTGCTTTCTGGATGAGTTTTGGTTGGTGGGTTCTTTTGCCTGCATTGACACTAATAATCACAGCTGTATATTATCTAAATTCAATGCAACGTACTATCTTTGAATCTAACGATAGACATCATGGAATTCTTCCTGATTCATTACATGGAGAAGAGCCTCGTGATGTAACATGGCATGAGAATACTAGTATGTTTATTCTAGGTATACTCACTATTTTGTTTGGTATATTCCCATTCCTATTCTTCGATATGATGTCTGATTGGTCTACTGGATTTATTCAGGAAGTTTTACTTGAAGCAATAATTAATCAGGGGGTTAAACCATGAGTTATTTACCTGTAAATACAACAGAAGCGGAGTTAATTATTCCTGAATTAATAATGCTAGCGGGATTAATCGCTATAATATTAATTCCTAATCTTGGTGATGCCACTTTTAGAATACCTTTGTCAAGAATCAAAGTTCCAGTATTATTGGGAGGTAACCGTTTCAAGATAACCAGTAATCCCAAGTTACCTAATCAGGTTTCATTAATTATTTTTTCAGCAGCGTTCTTTTTCGGGTTAATGCAAACATCATATGGTAGTATTGGTAATACGCTAGAAGTCACTGCTTTCAGTCGTCTGTTCACATTGATTTTCACTGCAGCATTAATTCTTGCAACTATTGCTACCACTCATCGTATTCCAGCTAGAGCTAATCTAAATCCTCCTACCGAGGAAGATTCTGAAAAGGTCACAACAAAGAAAATTGATGCATTGATTGATAATCGTCGTCAAGTTGATTTTCATATTATTTTGATAATGATTGGACTCGGAATGAGTCTGATGTCAATGGCGACACATTTGTTCATGCTCTTCGTTTGTATTGAACTTGCATCACTTTCATCATATATTCTGGTCGCCTTCCATAAGGAAACCAAAATCGGCGGAGAAGCAGGTATGAAATATTTTATTGTGGGTTCAGTTGCTTCAGCAGTTGGAATATATGGTATGTCTCTACTCTATCTGTGGAGTGGTGATCTTTCTTTAGACGCCCTTGCTGAAAAATGGATGTCTTCTGAAACAGTCGATCCAATTGCAGGTATCGCCGTTGGATTAATGTTGGTTGCATTTGGATTCAAAGTAGGTGCAGCACCTTTCCATCTGGCAGCTCCTGATGCTTATTCGGGGGCATCTTCTCCAGTCGCAGGTCTTCTAGCAACTGCATCTAAGGCAATGGGTTTCGTAGCTTTAATGCGGATTTTGATTACGGTAACCATGCCAGTTTCAGGAGAAGCATTTTGGTTTACTACTATTGCAATAATTTCTATTGTTACAATGACTTGGGGTAATCTAGCCGCCTTGACAAGTACTAATCCAAAGCGAATTCTCGCTTATTCGAGTGTTTCTCATGCAGGTTACATGCTGGCAGGTTTAGCAGCAATTGGTAGTGGATTAGCATCAGAAGAAGCGCTCGAACTTGTATTGACAGCAATTGTTTTCCATCTCGCAGTTCTAGTTATATTCAAATTTGGGGCATTCTTAGTACTTTCTCTTCTTGAGACGGAAGGTCGTAGTCATAAATTGGAAGATCTTCATGGTTTGGCTAGAAGAGATCCTCTAGTTGCAGGTTCAATGTTTTTGTTCATGCTATCATTAGCAGGCGTTCCCCCGTTGTCTGGATTCCTATCTAAATTCTTAATGATTAATGGAATAGTGAATATTTCAGCAGGAACCGGTGCCTCAGATAGTTCTTCTGTAATTGATTGGCTAATTAGTGTAGAGCCAGTATTTTGGCTAGCATTTGCTATAGTTTTGAATTCTGCTTTATCCATGTTTTACTATCTAAGGATTGGATTAGTAATGTTCTTTGAAGAACCTGAAAATAATAAACCAATTAAATATGCATTCAGTTTGAGAATTGCTATAGTATTTTGTGCAATATTTACTGTAATAATAGGGATAGGCCCTCTTAGCGATTCACTATTACAAATGGTTGCTGATGCTATAGATTCGTTTATTTCTAACTGAGTTAGAAGGCTCAACTTCACATAGGTGACTCTAGACCGAGAACCATATGGCTCGTAGGGAGGAGAAGGTTGATGCTGAGCTTTTAGCTAGGTTAGAATCAGGAGGTAGCGATAAAATTCGTGTACCTTTACCTAATCGTAAGGTCAATGAAATGTTTGCTATTGCAGATCAAATACTTGGTGGCAGAAGAGTTAGAGCAGTATGTGAAGATGGTGATAGTCGACTTGCCCGAATTCCTGGAAAAATGCGTCGACGTCAATGGGTTAGAGAAGGGGATTTAGTTGTTATACAACCTTGGGATTTTCAAGACTCAAAGGCAAATGTTGTAATGAGGTATACAAAAACTCAATCTTTATATTTATCTAGGAAAGGTGTACTCCCAGATATTGTAGATTTATTTGGAATGTCAGAAGATGTTTCTGAAGTTGCTAAGGTAGTGGAAGATGAAGAGATCATTCAAGAAGAATCTGAGAATGAAGAAGAAGTAATTATTGAAGACAAACCAGTACATTCTGAAACAATAGCTAATGATGATGATATAGATTCTTTCTTCGGGTGAAACTATGTCTAATTCAGAGGATTGGGATTTGCCCGATCTCGATTCTTTGATGAGAGGTGAAAAGAAGCATGAATGGCTATCAGAACCAAGATTCGAGAAAATGTTTTCAGATATCGAAGATGGTCTCCAAGGCGTTTTAGGTAAAGGAACATATGATTGGGTTGACCGTCGAGTATTTGACGCAGTTTTTGATAAATCAACTCTAATGGCTTTACACAAGCTGATGCAAAAAGGAGATATCGAGACTCTCGATTATCCAATTGCTAGAGGGAAAGAAGCTCATGTATTTCATGCAACTTCAAATCATGGCCCAGTAGCCGTCAAGATATTTCATACAACTAATGCTGTATTCAAAGGATTAGCTAAATATATTGATGGAGATCCTAGATTTGGAGGACTTTCTCGAAGACATAGAGAATTAGTTAATATATGGGTTAGGAAAGAATTTAGAAATCTTAAGAGGATGAGAAAGTATGGTTTGAGAGTCCCCAAACCGATTTCAAATCTCAAAAATGTGTTAATAATGGAATATTTAGGTGAAGGAGAAGGAGTAAGTCCTCGATTGAAAGATATAACCATTGATGAGCCATATGAAGTATTCGAGGATTTACTCGATTTCTTAGCCATAACATGGCAAACTGCAGAATTAGTACATGCTGATTTTTCAGAATATAATATTTTATGGAAAGATGGTGAACCTTGGGTGATTGATGTTGGACAAAGTGTTACCAGGCAACATCCTCATTCTGAAGAATTTCTAGTTAGAGATGTTACAAGATTAGTTCAATGGATTAATAGACAAGGATATAATGCAGATTTAGGTGAAAGTTTACTCAGAGTTTTAGAAGATCCCGTACCCACATTACCTCCTCTTTCAGGCGGAGATTAAAACAGGAAGACTACTCCCCCAATTCATGGAGCACTTGGCTCGAATTCCGAAAGATCGTATCGCAGTGCTGATAGGAAAGCGCGGCTCTACTAGAAAAATGATAGAAGAAGCGTGCGGTGCATCTCTACACATCGAGTCAAATTCTGGTGATGTTAGCGTTATTTGGCCAGAAGGAGAAGTTATTGATCCAGTTATTAAGATGAAACTTCCTGATGTAATATTTGCGATAGGAAGAGGATTGGCGCCAAAAAGAGCAGTACAGTTAATGGAAGATGAGATGTTTTTGAGAATGTATGATATCCGAGAATGGGTTGGTAGACAGCCCAATCAAACTAGGAGAATGCGTAGTAGATTAATAGGAACAAACGGTCGTATAAGGAGCTTAATTGAAGAATTAACAGGGACTGAGATGGCGATTTATGGTTCTACCGTTTTAGTAATAGGAGATCAAGAATCATTATCTCTAGCAACTCCAGCTATTGAAGGAATATTGCAGGGCTCTGAACATGGAACGGTTTTATTCGGTTTAGAACAAGATCGCAAACGTCAGAGAATACGTTCTTACAGCCTAGAAACACATGAAGAGAAAGTAACTTCTGATACCACGGCATTTGAAACATTGGTTCCTAGCTTAGCTGATGCTCGCCGCCGCCGAGAAAGAAGATTTACTAATTCTCAAGTAGATCCTCTAGATGATGACGGCATCAAAGAAATGATGAAACTTGCTGATGATGAGAAAATTGTTTATGAAGAAGAGTAATTTTCTCTAATTGTAAATGCGTTATACCTAAGCGAGATGTCTGTGTGCGATTACCATGTCTAATCTACTCGAAGAGATGGAAGACTATGAGCGATGGTCAATAAATCTTCTATATGTCGTTGGTGGATTACTATTTTTGGGTTTAGCATTAGATCAAATAAATGTTGAAAATTTTCTAACTGATACAATTTATAAATATTATTTAGATCCTATAATTGGAGAATCAACCGGTGATTCTGGCTATAATTGGATCAATACTGCTACCTATGCAATTGTATTAGGTATGTTCGTTTTGGCTCTATCTGGATGGTTACGTATTTTAGGAATTGATGGAAGTGATAATACAATAATCGCTCTTTTTCCTTTTGTTCTATGGGCAGTAACTGGAGAAGTTGTCGAAGATGCACAAATGTTTGACAGTTTCCTGTCATCTTTTTTTGTTAGCCCAGGGGTTCATTTTCAAACGGCAGGTTGGGTCATACTTTCAGGTGCCTTTGGTTATTGGATATCTAATAATTCTGATATTCCGGATTCAGATAAACTTGAACGAGTAGATTCTATTGCTAATATTCTTATAATGTCTCAATTTTTGTTATATTCTATTTCAATATCTAATGGTCCACAAGGAAATATTGGTTTAGAAGCATTAGCAGTATTCGGTATTATAGCAATTTTATTGCCACAGATTTTAGGTAAATCACTAGACAACTTTACTGCAGTTCAAAGATCAGTATATCTAAATGGATTTGGAGGTACAATGATATTTCTCGGAGCAATTTGCTCTTATTCATTAAGTATAGATTCTTCTGAAATAGAACTTTGGCCTCTAATTTTTGTCATTGGTATACCAGCAATTCTTTGTTGGCTAATGTATAATTATGGTAAAGAATCTGTTGAAAACCTAAATTTTCATGGAATAATCTCTGGAGTATTGCCTCCTGGAATGACCGAAGATGATTATAATAAATCAGAAAGTCCTGAGAAAGATTTGATGGAAAAATACCGTACATCTGCAGCATTCGCATCTCCTGTAGTATTTCTTGCTGTTGCAGGGCAAATTCTTGATGGTATAGCTACAGCAATTGGAATAGAATATCTTGGGTATTCTGAAAAACATGTTTTATCTGATAAAGTAATTCAATTATTTGGTAATGCTTTCGGTTTTACGTTCATTAAGATTATTTTAGCAGGATTTATTTTATATTTCTTTACTATCGCAAATTTTGAACATAGACAACGCCATTTACGATTATTACTCGGATTAGCTATGGTGGTAGTTGGAATGGCTCCCGGATTACGTGATGTAGGCAGAGCAGTACTCGGAGTGTAAGATTGTATAAATCTATGAATCTGAACCCATTCAATTGAAAGTTCGAATGCCTTCTGGAGAGATGAGAGATATGGATAGGCTGCCAACTCGTATCGACCGAAATAGCGAAGATTTTGTTCGTCGAAGTGAGTTTAATCTTAATCTTGTTAAGGTGTTAAAAGATAAAATTAATGAGGTGAAAAAGGGAGGTGGTGAGAAATATGTTGTCCGTCATAGAAGTCGCGGAAAGTTACTTGCTAGAGAAAGAATTACAGAAATTTGTGATCCTGGAACCCCATTTCTAGAACTTTCAAGTCTAGCAGCGAATGGACTTTATGATTCTAGAGCACATTCTGCTGGTATTATTACAGGAATAGGTGTTGTTCATGGAAAAGAATGTCTATTTGTTGCAAATGATGCCACAGTAAAAGGAGGTTCATATTATCCTTTGACAGTAAAGAAACACATCCGTGCACAGGAAATTGCGGATGAGAATAATCTAACTTGTATTTATTTAGTTGATAGTGGAGGCGCCTTTCTTCCTATGCAAGATGAAGTATTTCCAGATAAGGGGCACTTTGGAAGGATATTTAGAAATCAAGCGATTCTATCTAGTAAAGGAATCTCTCAAGTGGCTGCGGTTCTAGGAAGTTGTACTGCAGGAGGAGCATATATTCCAGCAATGTCAGATGAATCAATAATCGTTAAAGGAAATGGTACGATATTTTTAGCAGGACCTCCTTTAGTCAAATCTGCTACTGGAGAGGAAGTAACTGCAGAGAACCTAGGTGGTGCTGACTTACATACACGTGAATCAGGAGTTGCAGATCATTTCGCAGAAGATGAATCTGAAGCTCTTAGAATGGTACGTAATGTAGTTGAAAATCTAAATATTAATCCTAAACACAGATTAGATGTTGAAGTATCCGAAGAACCAAATCATAATATTGACGACTTAATGGGAATAATTCCTGATGATAATCGCACTCCTTATGACGTTAGAGAAGTTATTTCTAGAATTGTTGATGGCAGTAGATTTCATGAATTCAAACAAAGATATGGGAATACATTAGTTTGTGGATTTGCTAGAATCCATGGTTATCCGGTTGGAATAGTTGCTAATAATGGTATATTATTTTCAGAATCTTCTCTGAAAGGCGCTCATTTTGTGGAACTCTGTGGTCAACGCGGAATTCCTCTAGTATTTTTACAGAATATTACCGGATTTATGGTAGGTAGAGATGCGGAGTCAGGTGGTATAGCAAAAGATGGTGCTAAATTAGTGACTGCTGTTTCATGCGTACCTGTACCTAAATTTACTGTGATAATTGGCGGTTCACATGGTGCTGGGAATTATGGAATGTGTGGAAGAGCATATGACCCAAGATTTGTTTTTATGTGGCCAAACTCTAGAATTTCGGTAATGGGGGGGCCACAAGCAGCTGATGTTTTAGCAACGGTAAAACAAGATCAAAGAGAACGTGAAAATCTATCTCCTCTGAGTGATTATGAACTAGAAAGTTTAAGAAAACCAATACTTGAAAAGTATGAAACTGAAGGGTCTCCATACTATTCTACGGCCAGATTGTGGGATGACGGTATTATTGATCCTAGAGATACAAGAGATATCTTAGGGTTGTGTATATCTGCAAGTTTAAATGCACCATTCCCTGATCAAAAATATGGCGTTTTCAGGATGTGAGGTGGAAAAATGAATATAATGAGAATGAGTGATGAATTTCCTAGTTCCGAATTATGTACTCTTGAAATTCAAGGTAGTGTGGCTATAATTAATATGAATCGAAGTGATGTTTTTAACGCTCTTAATACACAATTAATTACAGAATTGATTCAGAATATTGAATGGACTGCAAATCGAAGTGTTTCAACAAATTCATCTCTAAAAGATTCTGATAATTCAGAATTCCTCAGAGTTGTTATTCTTACAGGTGAAGGAAAACATTTCTGCGCTGGGGCAGATATCAATATGATGCGAGATGCAGGTTCACGGTCTGTCGAAGAGAATAGAATTGATTCAAAAAGATTAGATAAATTATTTCATGGTTTATGGTCCCATCCATGTTTCACTATTGGTTTCATCCAAGGAGTTGCACTAGGTGGAGGTGCAGGTTTAGTATCCTGTCTCGATTATGTAATTGGTGAACCTAAAACGAGAATAGCTCTTTCAGAAGCAAAATTAGGGATATTGCCTGCAGTAATAGGTCCATACGTATACAGAAAGATAGGAAGCTCAAATTTCCGTCGTTTATCGATGATGGCTAGTAAAATTAACTCTGATGAAGCTAAGGCAATTGGGTTGATTAATTCAATAGTAGAATCACCCGATGAGTTTAATGACTTTTCACTAAATATTATTTCAGAAATCCTATCTACTGGTCCCATGGCCGTTACTGAAGCTAAAAAATTAACATTAACTTTTGATAGATGGAATGGAACTGATGATGAATTACGAGAATGGACATTAGATAAAACAAGTCAGATGAGAGGTTCAGATGAAGGGCAAGAAGGGCTTTCTTCATTTTTAGAAAGACGTAAGCCAAATTGGCTTCGCGAATGATAAAATGAGGTTTGAAGATGTTTCCTGATTGGATTATTGGTGCCCCCAATCCTTTCGATTCTGTATTGGTAGCTAATCGTGGAGAGATTGCAGTAAGAATTCTAAGAGCAGCAAAGGAATCAGGACTTAAAGGCATAGCAATATTTTCTGATCCTGATCAAAACTCACTCCATGTTGAGATATCTGATCAAGCAATACATCTGCCGGGTGATAATCTTTCAGAAACCTATCTCAACATAAATGCGATAATCTCTGCAGCTAAAAAATCAGGTGCACAAGCAATACATCCAGGATATGGATTTTTATCTGAAAGATCCGACTTTGCCAAAGCAGTTGTAGATGCTGATTTAGTTTGGATCGGGCCTTCTCCAGAAGCGATTGAAACAATGGGCGATAAAATATCAGCTCGAAGGAGAATGATTGAATCTAATGTGCCAATTATTCCAGGTGAAGAACTCGCTATCGAAGATGGTACAAATCCTCTCGGAGTCTTGGCATCTTCCGCAGCTAGAGTTGGTTATCCATTACTGGTTAAAGCTAGTGCAGGAGGTGGTGGCAAAGGTATGCGAGCAGTGTATGAACCAAAGATGCTTAGAACAGAATATGAAGCTGCTGCTCGTGAAGCATCAGCTGCATTTGGAGATGGTACAGTGTATGTAGAAAGACTTCTAACTGGGTCTAGGCATATTGAGATTCAGGTTCTATGTGACAAATATGGTAACTCTATTCATTTGAATGAAAGAGATTGTTCTTTACAACGACGACACCAGAAAGTAATCGAAGAAGCTCCATCGCCTGCTGTTACTCCTGAAATTCGTAATGCTATGGGTGTTGCAGCCATAAGAGCAGCTGAGGCAGTTAATTACGAAGGAGCAGGTACAGTAGAGTTCCTACTAACATCTAAAGGTGAATTTTTCTTTCTAGAAATGAATACTCGTTTACAGGTAGAACATCCAGTTACCGAGTTAATAACTGGTATCGATTTAGTTCAGAAACAGTTCGAAGTTGCTGCTGGAATTCCTTTGCAAATAGGTCAGGGTGATATTGGAATAATGGGACATTCGATAGAGGCTAGAATTTATGCAGAAGATGTTAGTAAAGGTTTTCTTCCAGCAATCGGAAAACTAGCTATGTGGAGACCTCCATCGACTCCGGGTGTTAGAATGGATTCAGGTTTCAGAGAGGGAGATGAAGTTACAGTTGATTTCGATCCAATGTTAGCGAAATTAATAGTCCATGCTCCAACAAGATCTGCTGCATTGAGACGTCTCGATTCGGCTCTTTCTGAATTTATTGTACTTGGCGTAACTACTAATGTAGGATTTTTACGTGAAATAACACGTAGTAATATTTTTTCGGAGGGTTTAGTCACTACTGATTTTTTAGATAATACCTCATTAGAAGATTTCTTGCAGCCCAAGATTGATGATTCTATACTAGTTTCAATTTCTGCCGCATCTAATCGACTTGGAATTGATAGATATTCAATAAATACTAACTCAGAAAATCTAATCGATGAATATAGTGGGCATAATGGTGATCCTTTCCAGACTTTGAAGAGGTCCTTTCCTTAGGTGATATTATGGAATGGAGTTTAGATAATTCAGATTCTCGATTTTCTGCTACCTTTTCTAATAATGATGGTAAATTAAAATTATCAAAATTAATCAAAGATGATATTGAAAATTCGACTCCAGATATATCTGTAAGTCGAGACAAGCAACCTGGACGAATAATTGTAGAATTAGATGGCGTTCCAAGTTTAGCTCATGTTATACGTTCTAATGATAAATGGTGGATACATTTCCGAGGTAGGATTTATGTCACAAACATGCATGAACCTGGAAGTCAGAGTTCTTCATTATCAGAAGGAAGTCTTAGTGCGCCTATGCCTGGAACAATATTGGACGTATTAGTAAAATCTGGTCAGAGAGTTAGGCAAGGTCAAACCCTTTTAGTAATGGAAGCAATGAAGATGGAGCATAGAATTCAAGCACCAAGAGCTGGAGAGGTCATTGCAGTCCATTTTGAAACAGGAGATAGAGTAGAGATGGGCGCAAATCTTGTTGAAATTGGTGAATAAATAATTTTTAAATATCCAATTATTGATATATGCAGGCAATGATTTAATTAATCATCATATCTTGGTATTATCATGGGTGTGGAAGCTACTATAATAGCTGCTTTGATGGGACTTAGTTTAGCCTCAGCATCTGGATTCAGAGTTTTTTTACCGCCTTTTCTTCTTTCTGTAGCTGTTAGAACTGATACATTAATCAGTTTAGACTTATCTGATACTGGATTCGCAATTTTTGATAGTAATGCTGCAGTTTTAGTATTAGGAATCGCATGTCTTGCTGAATTTGGAGCATACTATGTTCCTTGGTTAGATAATCTTCTTGACACCATAGCATCACCTGCAGCAGTTCTATCAGGTATTGGAATGAGTTCAATGATTTTAGTAGAGGCAGATCCAATAATACAGTGGTCATTTGCTATAATTGCGGGTGGTGGTTCGGCAGGTATTATTCAAATAACTACTGTAGCTATTCGTGGTTTATCATCATCCTTGACATTAGGATTCGGTAATTCATTTGTTGCATCTGGTGAAAATATAGCTAGTATTGTTCTTACATTAGCTGCACTTGTAGCCCCTATATTAGCCGCAATATTTGCATTAATCCTCATCGCATTATTAATTCGTCAGGTAATTAAAAAACCTAAAGAATCCTCAATTTAGTGGTTCTAGGAATTCTTGATCGTCCATATATGGCTGTAGAACTTTTGGAATCATTATTTTCCCATCACTTGTTTGATATTGTTCTAAAATAGCCACTAAGGCTCTACTTGTTGCAATCGCGGTCGAGTTAAGGGTATGAACTGCAGAGTTTCCTTCTGCTGTTCTATATCTCATTCGAAGTCGATTGGCTTGATAGTCTGTACAGTTTGAGCAAGAAACAACCTCCTTGTAATTTCCAACACCAGGCAACCATGCTTCAAGGTCATATTTTTTTGAAGCAACAGTACCCATATCTCCAGTACAGATATTTACCACTCTATAGTGTAAATCGAGACTGTCCCATAAATCAGTAGCATTAGATAGTAAATCTTCATGATGTGACCAAGAATCTTCAGGATTACAAATTATTATCTGTTCTATCTTTGTGAATTGATGTACTCTCCATATACCTCTATCAGAGAGCCCATGTGCACCCACTTCTCTTCTGAAACATTGCGATACTCCTACGAGTTTTATTGGAAGTTCTGCAGGTTCGATTATTTCATCCATTCTCATTGCAGTTAGTGGATGTTCACTGGTGGCAATTAGATAGAATTTATCAGGTTCAATTCCATACATTACTGTTTCAAAATCTGCAAGATCTGTAACTCCTTCATATGCTTCTCTATTCATCATAAGTGGTGGTTGTACAAGAGTGTAATCTCTCTTGACAAGAAAATTTGTAGTATAACTTTGGAGAGCCATTTCTAAGCGCGCTAAATCGCCTTGTAAAAAGTAAAACCTACTGCCTGTGATCTTTGCTGCTCTTGCTAAATCAACCCAGCCATTCATCTCGATGATATCATTATGATTTTTTGGCTCGAAATTTAAATCCTTCTTTCCTCCATGTAAACTGTGTAAGGTATTCTTTTGATCATCTTCACCCACTGGTACGCTTTCATGAAGAATATTCGGAACTCTCATTCTAATCATATCTCTTTGTTTTAGATAATCATCAGACATTTTAGTTAATTCTTCAATTCTATCTCCTATACTGGATATTTCATCCATGATTTTTTTCGCAGCATCAGTATCCCCTGATTTTTTTGCAGATGCAATACCTCTTGCAGCCTCATTTCTAGATTTTCGAAGCTGATCAGAATCGTAACTTGCTTGTTTCCAAGCATTATCTAGTCTAATGACTTCATCTATGTTATCTTGTGAAATTTTTCTTTTATCATGATCTGCCCGTAAAATATCTTCTTTTTCACGAAACATCTTCATGTCCAGCATAGTAATCAACCTCAGGAATCGACAATCTTCTTTCAATGAATCGGGCTTTTAGCTCAGAATAGTGAAATTTCTTGAATTAATTCAGCTGGTCCAAACACAATAATAATACTAATCAAGTAGCCTAATATTGCTCCACCATTAAGTAAAGGTAGTCCTGCTTGAGGTTTTCCTTTAGCAACTTGTGTCATAAGTCCAAGATAACCCATAAAACCTCCTAAAAGAGTTCCTAGCCCTACCAAAAGAGGGTCCAAGTGAATCCAACCAAAAAATGCAGATAATGGTAAAGACCCTATGATTATACCAGTTTGCGGTAAGAAAGAAATTGCAGAGATTACTAACATACCAGGGAAAATAACGTCTCCAAGCCCCATCATTAATGCATCTCTACCTCCTTTTGGTGCAGCTTCAAGATCAATTTTTGGATTATTCCAATCCTCTTCAGAAGGAATTTGTACAGTTTTTTCAGTTACAGGTTTTTTCATCATATCTCCTCCTTCATTAATGTATGAATAATTTTTATCTTTAGGTGCAACCAGCAATATTGGTAATTTCAAATCTATCATAGTATCTGCAAGTTCTAACATATGTTTACTTCCATTAACGGCCCAATGATCATATATAGCAGCTAAAATCATAAAAATAATAATTAATGTAGGTACAAAAGTAATACCAAGCATTACTATCACAGATGATCCAACCAATATACCAACTAGATTTACTACATACCATTCTGGAAATTTCCATAAAGTTATCATTAATACTGCATTTATTAATAATGCAATTTCCATAGAATAAGCTTGGCTGCCAACTGTTAATTGCAAAATTAACGCAGTGTAAGGCCATACCATATACGTAAGTGACCAAAATAATGTAAACATAATAAATCCTTTAATCAGATAATCCAGTCCCTTTCTAGCTAACCAGATAATTGCAAAAGTGAATATACCAATTAACATTAATTCTAGTAATATAAATCCCGCTTGAGTAGTTCCTTCTTCTCCAAAGCCTCTGTGTATATCTTTATTGTAGATTGGCTGAATTGTAATACCTAAAAAGATGGTAATAATGAACATTCCTCCCATACTAGCCATTGACTTCCATTGGTTTTTCATAGCCTCAATCGTCTCGTTCACTTTACTCCCCAGCCTCCACGAAGTTCAAAGCCCATATCACTTTGACTAATACAAGTGCGTAGTTGTACTAGTGGGTGATTCTTTTTTGGACATTAGAAAATGGCTCGATGAAAGAAAATTAATCGGTATTAAATTAGGTCTCAAAAATTGCGAAATAATGCTACAAAGGCTTAACAATCCACATCTTGAATTCCCTTCTATTCATGTGGCAGGTACTAATGGAAAAGGTTCTCTCTGCGTCCAGTTATCTTCCATAGCATGTGCCAATAATCTGAAAGTAGGTCTTTTCACATCTCCACATCTTATTACTATTGAAGAAAGGATTCGAATAAATGGAATCCCAATTAGTCCGGATGACTTTGATATGTTTTTGAATTCAATAAGAGATGCTTCATTGATACCTCCTGTCTGCAATCCTACTTTTTTTGAAGTGACATTTTTACTTGCTATGTTAGCATTTAGAGAGAATGAAATTGATAGAGCCATAATAGAAACGGGATTAGGGGGGCGACTAGATTCGACTCGTTTAGTAGATGCAGATCTTTGTGTAATCACTACAATTTCTAAAGATCATACAGAATTTCTAGGCGATACTTTGGAAGAGATTGCATTTGAGAAGGCAGGTATTCATCGACCTGGAGTTCCTCTTATATTGTCCAAGAGTGAAAATCTTAGTTCTTCAGTAGTCAAAATTATCTCAGATAAAGTAGGTTCTGATATTATTATTCATGAAACTAATGATTCATCATCACCTTGGGAAATATGGTCTAAATTATCTAATGAAATTGCGAAATTATTTGGATGGAACTTACCAATGTTAGAATGTAGATGGCCAGGTCGCTCTCCTGGATATGGTTCACTATGGTTTGAAGTAGATACTAAGATTTGTGCGGCTCACAATAAGGAGGGTTTTATCGCTGAGCTCAATTCAATCAACAGGCCATGTGTAATTGTTATTGGCGTAACAGAGAAAGCTGATATTGAAGACACCTTATCTCCATTAAGTAACACATATGATCATAATTTTGAATTCAATCAAATTATCTTTACAGAGCCTCTATCTGGGCGTAATAAGGCCGTTAGTGCGAACAAACTAAAGAAAATAATTTGCAGTGATAAATCATCTTCTGGAATAGTAATTAAAAATCCGATAGACGCTATTGAAGAAGCTTCAATTATTGCTAAAAGAGAAGGCATTGACTTGATATTAATGGGTAGTATTTACCTTGTAGGAGATATTCTTAATCATATCATAATTAGAGATAAACTTAGTCTTTGGGAT
>MDSX01080701.1_pt1 | contig 14884 bp, 10 predicted proteins | sample 811141 | NCBI WGS metagenome assembly MDSX01 (sample SAMN05326642, study PRJNA326480) | marine metagenome | isolation source: seawater | place: Atlantic Ocean: South East | collected 2010
ACCGCCGCGCGCGGCGACCATTTTTCCGCGCGCGCGCTTCCCGCCAGCGTCCGCGCGTCGTCGTCGTCGTCGTCGTCGCGCATCGTTCGTCGTCGCGCGTTTGAATGTCGCCGCGCGGCACTGCGCGGCGCGCGGAACGCGTCGAGGGATGCGCGCGACGCGCGCGATGGCGCGCGCGACGAGCGCGCGAGCGGCACCGCGCGGCGCGGGACGGCGCGCGTCGTCGTCGTCGTCGTCGTCGTCGTCGTCGTCGTCGTCGTCGATGACGATAACGACATCGGCGCGGTCGACGGGACGCGCGCGCGCCGTCGCGCGCGCGGTCCCGCGAGACGCGCTCGCGGGACGATCGTTCGAGAGCGAACTCGCGCCGCTGCGCGCGGCGGGGATCGAGGTCCATCGGCTGGGCGCGCGCGCGCTGTCGCAGGGAGACTGCGCGCCCGAGGTGTGCGCGCTGCAGGCGATGCTGGCGAGCGAGCGACTGCTGGCGCTGCCGAACGGAGGATTGCCCACGGGATTCTTCGGCCCGAGCACGACGGAGGCGGTGAAGAAGTGGCAAAAAGTGCGAGGGATCGAACCGACGGGGGTGTTCGGGGACGCCTCGCGCGAGGCGTACCTGGCGCAGAAGAAGACGGCGCTCTTCGCGAGCGTCTTCGGGCCGCAACCGCCCTCGCGAGCGTGGCTCACCGCGGAAAAGTTTGGGAAACCGATCGCGCGCGCTGCGCGCACTGGAACGTGGACGAAGGAGGCGTATTTATCCGCCAACGACGTCTTCGCGGCGTCGTTCCTGTCGGGAGTGCTGTTTACGGTGGCGATTTTGTTTCAACACAAGGCGCGGAATCGATGGAAGGAGCTCGAGGCGGAGAATCGACGGGCCGGCGTCGCGCGCACGCGCGGCGAGCTCGTCTCGTCGATCGTGCGCGAGTGTTTGGACGACGCGTCTTCGTACTTTCGTGGGATTTTCGATCGCGCGCGCGGGAAACTCGCCACCGGCGCGGCGCTCCGAGCGCGCTCGCCGACGCCGGCGCGACGTCGATTCTTCCTCGGTGGGTTCGCGCTGCGTCTCGGGAATTGGCGCGTCGGTTCTTGGGATTAGACTTTCGCGAGCACGACGTGTAATGTAATTATTTATCGCGACACCGGCGACGCGGTGCGCCGAACGTTCGACGTTCGACGCCGACTGACTCACTGACTCGGCGCCTCCGCGCCGCGGCGGGACATCACCGCCTCACTCGGCGTCGCGAACGCGCGGCGAACGCGCGGGCGTCGCGCGATCGCCGCGTCGTTCGCACAACGTCCGATGTCGCTCTCGGCGTCGTGCGCGCGCGCCATGCGCGAGAAAACCGCTGAAGATGCGCTGGATACCGTTATAAGCTGCGTCGCGTGCGAGTGCGCGTACGACGGGGACGAACGTGCCGTGGCGCGCAGACTCGGAACGTTGGAGCGAGCCATCGTGTTGCGCGCGCTCGACGCTTCGCGAGCGCCTCTGGCGGTTCTGCGCGATCGAATCTTGAGACGAAGCGCGAGGAGATGGTTCGTCGGCGTCGAGGCGAGCGCAAAGGGCGCGGCGAATCGAGCGGTGGTTTTGGAAACCTGCGACGCGTATTACTACGCGTTCGGGGGAACGCAGACGACGAGAGATTTGATATCCGATGCGAATTATTGGATGAGCTCGGTGGAGGACGAGGCGAAGGCGCATCGAGGATTTCTCGCGCGCGCCGAAACCGTCGCCGCAGACGTGATGTTCGCTCGCGCACGAGCGAGAGGAAAACGATTGGTGATGTGCGGACACTCCTTAGGTGGGGCCACCGCGGCGTTGGCGACGGTCATACTGTTGTTGAGGAGACCCGAGGCGGCGGGGCGCGTGCGATGTGTCACCTTCGCCATGCCGCCCGTGGGCGACGAGAGCTTGAGTCGACTCGTCGTAGATCGGCGATGGACGTCGACGTTTACGCACATTTGCGCGCCCGAAGACCGAATATCGAGACTGCTTCTGTCGCGACCGGGATACGTGCACTTTGTGCGTCCAAAATATTTGCTCGAAGATGGCCGAATCGTGATGAAGGAGTTGGACGTGGACGACGACGACGCGCTACAGCGCGTGCATCGAGACTCGGCTGGCTTTATGCGAGCACCGCGCAGCGTGGTGTACGTGCACGCAATGAAGACTTATCGCGACCGGTTAATGCTGACGTTGCGTAGTGCGCTGTCATCTTTCGATGCCGATGCCTTCGTCGCCGAAACTCCGCGCGCGGTGCCGATGCGCTCGCACCTAGGCCCGGAGCCGACTCTCAAGAGCGCCGTTGGCGTCCTCGCGCGAGACGGTGGTGGTATTGTCGTGCTAGTACGCGGGACAAGCATCGACACGCGGACGTGTTCGCGCACGCGAGCGGAAGCAAAAGGTTGGTTGTGCTCGACGACGGCCACAGTGCTCGGGAGCGATTCTCTAATCGTGGCCGTGTCGCCGCCCGCGTTGCACGGCGCGCCGTTGCCGAGCGACGCGGTCTGCTCGCCCGGGAATCATGCTTCCTGGATGCCGCTCGTTGTAGGAGTTGGTGGCGATTTTTCGCTCGCTTTCGTGAATGTTCGCATCATTCCTCGTGTCGTGATTTTCGTTCGAAGCGACGCGAGCGACGCGTCGTGGATTGCGCTTCAAAAGTCGTCTCTGCAGACGAAGCAAACGGGATGGATCGTAAAAGAAGTGGGACCGTTGAAACGCAAAGCCATCGACGGTTTTGTGGAATCTTCGCCCGGTTGCGTGTGCGTCATGCGCGCTGTGTCGGATGGACTCGTAGTACGAGAAGGTGGCCGCGACAAGGACGCGATAGGAATGAGCGTTCCCGCAGACGACGTCCGAGCTGTAGAAAAGTCCATTCGCGCGGCGCTGCAATCGACGGAGATGGATGCGTTAGAACACGCGCCGCACACAGCGCTCGCGAGAGCGAAACTTTAGCGCTATAGTGACTTAGATGAATATTTGATAGAAGAATCATAGATATGCCTCGCTCGCTCGCTTGATCGATCACATCCCAAGCGCCTCCAACAACGCCGGCGAGGCGAAATCGTCAACGCACATGCAGCATCCGACGCGCGCCAACGTCTCCTCGCTTTGGGACGATAGGATCCCGACCGTCGGAATATTCGCCGCTACCGCCGCCCGCGCGCCCGCCGGAGAGTCTTCAAACGCCACGCACGCCTCGGGCGCGTCGCTCACGCCACACCGCCGTAACCCTTCGAGATACGGATCTGGATTTGGTTTCGACCGCGCGCACTCCGTCCCGATGACGAGTCGTTCGTCCCCAAAGTACTCCCTCAGCCCCAACTGCGTGAGCATCGCCTCCGCGTTCGCCCTCGGCGCATTCGTCACGACTACAGTCTTCACGCCGCGCGCATCGCACGCGTCCAACAGCGCTCGCAACCCTTTCGCCGGCTGCAACGCTTCTCGCGCCAACGCTTCGCGAAAGCTCGCCTCTTTCGCCTCCGCCATCGCTTCGTGCTCCTCGGCGCTTTTATCCGGATACAGCCTCGCGAATATATCCGCGTTCGACCCTCCCGCGATGTTTTCTTTAAAGTATTCGTGCGTCAGCGGCGCCCGCAGCACGCCCGTGCGTCGCAAGAGTTCATCAAACACGACAAAGTGCATCGGGTCGCTGTCCGCCATCGTACCGTCTAAATCGAACAGCGCCGCGCGCAATCGCGGCGCGGGGCGTATCACCGGCGCGCTCCGCGTCGTCGGCGCCGCGCGCGCGTCGTCCGCCTCGCGCATCGCCGGCGTCGTCCGAACCGAAACGCGCGGCAGAAGGCGTCGCATAATGCCGCCGCCGCGAAACGTTCGCCGGAAGAGAGCGTGCGATTCGGACGGCGACGACGCGCGCGACGACGACGCGCGCGACGACGACGACGACGACGCGCGCGACGACGACGGCGGCGCCCTGCGCGCGCTGCGCGAGGCGCGCGAGCGACAGCAGCGCCGGAATCGAGCGAAAGGTTTGGACGTCGGGACGCTCATCACGGGACGACGCGAGCGCGCGGTGGGAAAACGCGCGGACGACGGCGGTGACGGTGCCGCAGACGCGCGCGCGCGCGATGGAGGTCTCGGCGTCGCGCACGGAGAGACGCGGATGCTGGGGACGAATTCGGCGTTCGCGAGCGCGGGGGTGGTGCTCGCGGGACGGGAATTGGTTCGGGACGGGGACGACGGCGATCGAGGATACGGCTTGCGAACGGCGGAAGAGGCGCGAGCGAGGGCGTACGTAGAGGAAGAGCTGAAACGACGGCGCGGGGAGGTGGTCGAGGACGACGCCGAGGCGAGCGGGGCGGCGGCCGCGGGGGGCGACGATAATCGAGGCGCAGAGTCTTGGCTCACGGCGATCGAAGAGGTCGACGTCTCGGTCGAACGAAGGATGCAAAACATAGAGGAGACGGAGCGGGCGAAGCGGGCGATGTTAGACGGCGCGCGTCCGGGCGAACTCGGTGCGTTCGATGCGCTAAAACCGAGTCACATGGAATTGAAGGAGGCGAAGAAGCGACCGCCGCCGAGCGAAACCGCCCTCGCGCGGCGTCAATTCGTCACTGGATTCGGCGCTAAGCGTGAGCGTCAAGAGGCGAGCGAGGAGTCGAGGCGCGAGAAGGAGCGCAGGAAGAATTTCTTCAAGAAGAAGCGAAATAAGAGATGAGTTGTAGTAAATAGAAGAGCGCCGTCTTCGCCTCTCCTGCCTCACACAGCGACGTTCGAGCCGCGCCACGCCCGCTCCTCGACGAACGCGAACGTCCGCGCGCCCGCAACCATTCGTCACGCATTCGCCCTTCGCGGCGTCGCACGCGCCGCGTTCGCCAAGCCGCCGTCGACGGATTACTTTCGACAGTCGACGTCGACACTTTTCGCGACTTCGTCGTCGATTTGCCACGGCGCACGCGCGTTCGGAGACTTGACGAGCGCGCGAGTCGTGCGAACGCTTTCGACGACGAGCGAAAGCGACGCGATGGCGACTTCATCGCCTCGTACGCGGGTGATTGTTTGGTTTCGGAACGACTTGAGGTTGTTGGACAACGCCGTCGTCGCTCGAGCGGCGGCTCTGCGCGGACAATCGGACGCCGCTGAGGTCGTCCCGGTGTACGTGTTCGATGAGACGTTTTTTAAGACATCCAAGCGCGGTCTCGCGCGCTTCGGTGCAGGGCGTGGGAAGTTTACGATTGAGTGCGTGGACGACTTGAAGCGCGCGCTTCGCGGCGTCGGCAGCGACTTGTTGGTGCGTTGCGGCAAGACGGAGGATGTCATCACCGAGCTCACGCTCACGGGTGCGAACGACAAAACGATCGTGCTCACGCAAACAGAGGTGACGAGCGAGGAGACTGATATGGATAGGGCGGTAGAGAGGGCGTCGAAGGAGCGAGCTCGAAGCGGCGGCGCGGCGGCGTCGATGGAGCGTCTGTGGGGGTCGACACTTTACCACGCCGACGACCTCCCGTACGACTTCGCCGGAGGTCTACACGATTTACCAGATGTGTTCACGCCATTTCGGAACAAGGTAGAGTCGAAGTGCTCAGTGCGAGCGGTAGTGCCCGCGCCGACGGCGAACGCTCTGGGAAGCGTACCGGCGTCCGTGGCGGGGTTGGATTGGATGCCTGAACCGAAGGATTTGCCTTTCGCGTCGGCCGAAATCGCCCTGGCGTGCGAAAAATGGCTCAAAGATGGCGCAGACGAGCGCTCTGTGCTCGAATTCAAGGGTGGCGAATCCCAAGCCTTGGCTCGCGTCAAGTATTATTTGTGGGATAGCGATTTGCTCGCGACGTACTTTGAAACTCGCAACGGGATGCTGGGCGGCGACTACAGCACCAAGCTCGCACCGTGGCTCGCCTTAGGATGTGTGTCGCCGCGCTACGTCGTGAGCGAGATTCGACGCTACGAGAGCGCGCGCGTTGAGAACAAGAGCACGTATTGGGTAATATTTGAGTTGATATGGAGAGACTTCTTCAAGTTCTTCGCGCTGAAACACGGGAACAAAATCTTCCATCTCGACGGTACGGCTAACAGGACGGCATCTTGGAAGAGTGATGAGAAGATCTTGAAGGCATGGAAGACAGGCACGACCGGATACCCACTCATCGACGCCAACATGCGCGAACTCGCGGCGACTGGTTTCATGTCGAATCGAGGGCGACAAAACGTCGCCTCGTGGCTCGCCCTCGACGCCGGCGTCGACTGGAGACACGGTGCCGATTGGTTCGAGCACCACTTATTGGATTACGACACCGCTTCTAACTGGGGGAACTGGTGCGCCGCCGCCGGTATGACGGGCGGTCGCATCAACCGCTTCAACATCACCAAGCAAACCAAGGACTACGATCCCTCTGGCGACTACGTCAAGCGTTGGATCCCGGAACTCCGCGAGATCCCCGCGGCGTACATCACCGAGCCCAACCAAGCCCCTCGCGAGCTTCGCGATCGAATCAGTCTCGATTACCCGAACAAGCTCAATCTCCCGAGGCGTGACTTCACGGAAATGGGGTCTCCGCCCGGGCCGAAGCGCGGCGGCGGTCGCGCCGCCGGCGGCGGTCGAGGCGGTCGAGGCGGGCGTTCGAAATCTCGCGGCCCCAAGGCCCACGCCGTGAGCGTGTACGACCACGTGTACGGTTAATGTCGCGTTCGAGTCGAGTCTCGCGATCGCGTTAGTCTGTTATTCGTTCCACTCCATTCAACCTCCACCCCGAGCTCCAGCCTGTTGCCTCGTTCGACCGGGATAGACCCAGCGCCCAGAGGTTTGCGAATCGATCGATCTGTGATCGATCGCGACCGTTCGTGACCCGTCTGCGACCCCCCCCGTCGTTTGGACGTCTCGGGTGTGCGCGCGCCGTCCCGCACACGCCGCCGCGATCGCATCGCGCGCGAGCTCGAGATCCGTTTGCTTGATACACTCGCGGTGCGTCCTCGTCGCGGTCTCCTCGTCGTCCGCGCGCGCGCGCCGCGCGGCGTCGCGCCAGGGCCGTCGGTCGGCGGTCGGCGGAATCGTGCGCGGAATCTTTCTCTCGCGCGCGTGACGGGCGTCGAAGACGGTCTTAGACGCGTTAAAGTCGCGCGTGTTGACGGTTACTTCCCTCGCGCGGGCTTCGACGCGCACGAACGAGCGTCGAGCGCGCGCGAGGGAAGGAATTCTCTCGAGCGGGGACGCCTCGCGCGGGAACGAGGGTCGACGCGCCCGAGCGAGCGTTCGTTCGTCGTGGTGGCGGTTTGAGACGCGCGTAAACGCGCACTGACGACGGACGTTTTGATACTTTCGCTTTCACAGGTTTCGATAGTCGTCGACGGAGTTTTCGTCGCTCGATAACGAACCGTTCGTTTAACACGAACGTTGCTCGCGCCTGTGCGAGCGCGTTCACTCCGACTTTGAACGGCGTTTACCGTTCTTATTCCGGGACAGAGGCGGCCGCCTGTCCCGATTTCGAGGTGTTGTGCGCGTGACCAATCAGTGGTGCGCGACAAGTTTTATAAATAACGGTGTTGAAGTGATCTCACGCCGCCAAAGAATATGTTTGCCAACTCGTTGGCGCTTCGGGCGTCGAGCGCGCCTCGCGCACTCCGACAACCACAGCATGGTGCGTCGAGAAATTCTCCTCGCCATAACAGAGTTGTTCGTGTCGTTCGCGCGCAAGCCAGCGATGCATCCCGCGCCAATGTGAACGCGACGGGTACGATGCGAAGAGAAAGCCTTCGTGTGACGCGACTTCGCGATTTGGTTGAAATTTCCCCGCACGTGTGGGAAGAATATTCCGATCATTCCCCAGGTTCGGTCTCCGAACTCGGCTCCAAGCAAGGTCAAGTTTTCAAGGAGCTATTGCTCGAGTCCCCGCACTTCCGCGTGTACTCTTACAACGTCTTACCGTCGGGAGAACATTCCGTCAAGTTTTTGATGGGTTCGCCTCGCATGGACAGCCTCGACGACGTGTCACGAGTCACCACCGTGGTCGCGAACGCTGACGAAGGATTAATCAACCTTGTCCCTGAGACGAACGGCAGCGGCTTCGTCGCCGAGATTCGATTCCCTCTGCCAGAGTTGGAGACACGAACGAAGAAGAATGAGGGCATGTCATCCACGCAAATTCGCGAGAGGCGCCTCAACGGCCTCGTTCGCGCCTTGGAGGAACAAATCATCGACGAAAGTCTCATCTGTCTCATGGAAAAGGGCAGTGACGATCGATCAGTCTTCACCGGTGAGGCACGCTTGAACAAGTACTTCACCGGCATGCGCGCTCGCCCCAGCGAATTGCTTCATCGAGGCACGTGCACGTCGTCTTCTCCCACCGCCGGCGCGCTCCAAGCGTCTCGGGACATGCTTCTCAGACTTTGGGATCTCGAAGAAAACGCCGACGAGGCACTCTGCGAAGAAGTTCGCGAACGCGTCGAGGCGTTATTCTGCGACGGCAACGGTCGAATGGTTATCCATCCGTCTGGCACCGACGCGGAGATGGTTCCGCTCCTTCAAGCAATCCTCGCCTCTCGCGCTCTCAAGCGCCAAGCTGGTTTGACAGACATCAAAGGTGACGTAGTCAACATCGTGTGCTGCGCCGGTGAAGTCGGAAGCGGCACCACTCAAGCAGCAGAAGGGAAATTCTTCTCGAGCACTGTCCCGTTGGGCGGTTACGGCGTCGTCAACGGCGAGGAGTTGCCAGCAATTCACAAGCTGTGCAACATGAAATCCATCGAGCTAGTTGCACGATCGTCCGTCAACGGGGATCTACTCGATGAATACGACGATATGGTTGAAAGTACGACGCGCAAAGCTCTCGTGGAGAATCCGCACAGAGTCGTCGTCGTGCACTCAGTTGCCGGAAGTAAGACGGGTCTATGCGTCCCGTCACCAGTCGTCGCCGAGAAACTCAAATCAGAGTTTGGTGACCGCATCATCTCTGTTCTCGATGCGTGTCAAATGCGCAGTGGTCCGTCGCTGATTCCTCGCTGGCTCAATGAAATGGGTCCTGTTCTCATGACGAGCTCCAAGTTCTACGGCGGTCCGTCCTTTGGAAGTGGCGTCTTTGTGCCCCACGCGTGCTTGGCGAAGATGAACGAAGAATTGGAAGCGGAACCCGCGAGTGCGGTCGTTGACATCGCCGAGGCGTGCGCATCCTATCTCACGTCTTATGATATCGGTCCTCTCATGCCGCGCCTTCACGACGCCATGCCGCCTGGTTTCTGTAACACGGGCTTGCTCCTTCGTTGGGCCGCCGGCTTGTACGAGATGGAATCGCTCAACGACGCCACCACCAACGCCGGTGGCACGGCAGTCGCTGAAGAAAAACTCCGTTCGTGGGTCTTTGCGATGCGCGAAGAGGCACAACGGCATGCTCCCGAGATCGAATTCGTTCAACCGATTGACTACGAGAACGAGTGGCAGTACGGTGGCGTGAACACGATTATCTCTGTTCGCTTGCGCAATCCTGCTGGAGAATATTACTCGACGCCCGAGTTGAAGAAAATATATGGTTTGATGCACTCTGATATCTCGGAGCATCTCGCCGACGGTAGCACCGACGAAGAACGTCGCGTTGCTTCGAAGAGATGTCTCACTGGGCAACCGGTGGACATTCCCGAAGGTCCCGTGTTGCGTGTTGTTCTGGGCGCCGCACAGCTCACCGATTTGGTTAGCGGTGCCCAAACCTTGGAAGAGATGATGAAAGAAGATCGTGATCTCTTCAAGAAACTCGTTTTGATCAGCCGACAGTTTTTGCACCTGACGAGCTATGAGTTGTAGCGTCGCTTCCAGCGAGAAGCCGCTCCTCCCAAAGTAGTTCGCGACTGTCCCTGGGTTGTCGTATTTTTCGAATTGCAACGTTAAAAATGAACGATTGAGCATCTCTCGAGATGACTTTATGACTTGTGTGAATTAATGGTGAATTAGTTAGAGTGTTGTAGAATTATGACCACGAATGTTCTAGTTGCCTCTGCCGTCAAATTACAAACTCGAAGTACTTCAAGCGATCCCGTCCTTGCTGATCAAATTTTCCTTTTCGCCGCTCTTGGCGTCATCGCTAACTATGGTGATTTCCTTCTTACTCCCCTTCCGCGCCGCCTTCAAGAACGCGTTGTAATAAAGTGCCCCGAAAACCATGCAAGTTCCGCCCCACTGAGGCAGCGTGAGTGGATGCATGAAGATGATGCAGCTCAACAGAATACTAATGAACTGACGCGTCGTCATGATGGTGGCGAAAAGAAGCGCACCAAACTCTCGAATGGTGTACAAAATGCAAAGCTGCCCGAGCATGGCCGCGGTGGAGAGGATGATGACGTCGCCCATGACCCCGGGATGTCGTCCGATGAAGTTGAACGCCTCGGTGAGAGAACTATCACTCAGGAGCCAGAACAACGAAATCGCCGCGCTGCACAAGTTGACCCAAACCATTTGATTGTATGTTTCCATATGGTATCCCTTGAAGAGCTTGTCTTGAAAAGTCGACGTGAATCCATCGAATCCGAGATATCCCAACATCAACACGCCGCCGTACCAAGACGTATCGCCACCAGATGACACGTGTTTGTTCGTGACGTCGCCGTAAAGCGCGAAAATCGTACAACCGGCGGTGATGAACGCGGCGACAAGCATGTCTGCCGCGTCGTATCGCCTTTGGTTGATGGCGAACCCCCAAATCATCACCGGTATCATCTTCGCGCACTTCCCAAGCGTCTGCACTGGAAACGAGACGTACTTTAACGCCTCGTACTGACACGTCGTCGCCACCACGTTCGACGCGCTCACCGTGGCATACGAGTAAATCGGAGCCACCGGTCTCACCGCACCCTTGATCGCGACCAATATGCACGCGGCCGCGCACACAGCTAACAATCTATTGTTCAACACCAAGAAGACGCTAAACTTGAAGAATTCTTCCTCCCCGTCGTCGCCATACGGTCTCGTCATGATGCGTTCTTGGAGAATCCCGTACACAACGAGCGATCCGACGACACCGACGACGCACCCGATGATTTTCAGCGCTTTGGGCGTGCACAAAACGCCCAAAACGCCGTTTTCGCCTCGCGAAGTCATCTTTCGCGCTCAACACCCTCACGGGACGTCAGGGACGGAGCGTCGATGTAACGTGCGCGCGCGCGCGCGTTCTATAGACGCGTTTACGTGAGGCTGATCGAACGATCGCCGGCTCGAGCGACGACGCGCGATGGAGTGGCGTGCGATCTGGTCTTGGCTTGGATTTGAGGCGCGAGCGCGTCGTTTGCGAGCTCGGCAGTTTCGCTTCGCTTTAGAAATTAAAATGCTCTCTCGCGCGCATTACGATTCGGTGATCGACGCTAATGCTATCTCCCTACTGTTTGACTACGCTTTCTTGGTCTTCTTCGCCGGCTTTGCGTCTCCGGCTTTGACGGCGCCTCGCGCGAAGACGAAATTGAACTCGGACGACGCGGCGGCGTCAAACTTCCAGCACCCGTCCGTGCCCCGAAAGGTTTTCAGATCTTCGGGCGAAGCCACTCGAGCGTCGACGCAGTGTCGAACCATGGCTCCTCGAGCTTGTTTGGCGTACACTGCGGGTCCGGGAAACGTCATCGTGTACACGTCTACGCCTCGCTTTGTCAACGCCTCTCGCTTGACCGATTTCCAGTACTCTTGCGACGCGCAGTTCACGACGAACGGCCTCGCGCTCGATTCACCACTCGTCGCCGCTTGTTCGTCCAAATCGTCCGCGATGGCGAGCGCGATGTCTTCCCCCCAATACGCGTATAAATCCTTGCCGGACGGCGCCCACTTCGTTCCCATCTCGAGTCGGTACGGCGCGATGGCGTCGTACGGCCGCAGGCAACCGTACAACCCGCTTAAAATCCTCAAGTGTTTCTGTAAATACGCCTTCTCCTCTTCCGTCTTCAACGTCGACGCCTTCAAGTGCCTGAATGCCGGCCCATCGAACGCCAAAGCGCACGCCTTCGTCGCCGCTTTCTCAAAGTTTCCGAATCGCTCGACGTTGAGCTTCGCGATGGCGTCCGACACCCCCATGAGCGTCTTCAGGTCGCCCGCCTTGAGTTCGCGCGCCTCGCGCGCGATCGCGTTCGCTCGTTCCGCGAATCTCGGTCGCGTCGCGCGCGTCGCATCGCTCGCGTTCATCGCCGCCTCGTCCAACGCCTTGGCCGGGCTCAGGACGACGACGAACGGCGTCGCGCTCGCGCTCGCGCTCGCGCTCGCGTCTTCGCGCGTCGTCGTCGCCTTCATCGTCAGGCTGCGTCGCGCGCGTCGCGTCGACGTCGTCGTCGAGGTCGTCGTCGTCGAGGTCGTCGTCGAGGTCGTCCCCGTCCTCGTCCTCGTCGCGCACAGACGCGCACACGCGCGCATGACTGACGATCGAACCGTCGAATCGCGCCGACGTCGGCGCGGCGCCGCGTCTTCGCGCGTGCGTTACTCGGTTGGCGTTACCGATGACTGGTGACTGATGACCCGGCGTCAGTGTGAGACACGACGATGGACGCGCGAACGCTCAGGGTGATTGAATTAATCGACGCGCTGGAGGAACAGTACCCGGACGCCCCGTCGGCGCCGCGCGAGGCGTTCGTGCACTGGTCGGAGGACGACGTGCGCGCGTGGTACCACACGCGAGGCGAGGCGAAGCCGCGACGGGACGAGGAGGGCGATGACAAGACGTGGTTCCCAGGACTCGAGCGAAGCGGAACGAGATGTGTCTTGGGCAAGACGCCCAAGTTGAGAATTTTGTGCTTCCCGAACGCGGGGAACATGGAAGACATGTATACGCACGAAGGCACGGGGGCGAGACGCGCGACGTCGCCGTTGCTGGAGTTCGCCAAGACGCATGAGGCAGAGGTATTGGCGGTGCAGTACCCGGGGCGAGGAAATCGTTCGAAAGAGTCGTGTGCATTTGAGATCGATGAAATCATCCATCCTCTGTTGCCCGTGGTAGCGGGGAAGTTGTCAGAGTGCCCGTACGTCGTCATCGGGCATTCCGTCGGCTCGTGGATCGCTTACGAGTTCTTGCAACTGCTACGCGCTCGGGGCGTTCGCATGCCCGAGCACGTCTTCCTTTCGGCATTTCCATACCCAGATATTCCTCACGACGTCCGGCCGTGGCGCATAAACGTGCTGTTGGACGAAGAGGGATTCAAAGATGAGTGTCGCCGATGGGACGTCAACGAGCTTGTTTTTGGCGATATTTGGAAAATTTACCAACCGCTGATGCGCGCAGATTTTCACTTGTTTGACAAATACGATCACGTACACGATGGGAAGGAGAACTTTACATGGCCTCTGACCGTGTTTCACGGCGAGAGCGATCGGATGATCACGCGCGAGATGTGTCAAGGCTGGGAAACGCACACGACGGGCGAGTTCGAGCTGCTCGCGATCCCCGGTCATCACTTGTTCCCGCTGCAAAAAGATCAAAAGGCGATGTGGCTTCGAAAAATCGCCGAAAGACTTCAGAACGTCGTCGCGCGCACCGCGGCGTAATCACTCGGGTGCATTCGAGTCGCGAACGGTTGTCATTGATGATGTTTTGTGTTCACATCGCTATTCTCTATCGATTCTACCGACTACGCGCCTCCCGCAGCTTTGCGTTTCCGCTCGAGATACCTCGCTCGCGCGTCGCTCACGTCGGCTTCTGTGTTCCTCCTCGCATTCGAGTCAACTTTTACCGGTGGCGGCGTCTCGACGGCGATGGCTCCCGCTGCTTTCGTTGGCCTCTCCACCAGCGTCACGTCGGACGGGATCGGAGGTATCGCCGGCGTCTCCGCCGCCCGCGCGATGAGTTCACGATCGCGATCGGCCGCGCTCGTGAGCTTAGGCGCCGTCGTCGCGTTTGATGGCTTCGTTGCATCGGGTTCGGGCGCGGCTCGCCGCGTGTCTCTCGCTGCATCGCCGCCCATGGCTGAATTCCTATGCATGAGGTTGGAGTAAAACGAAGTCATCGCACCGGCGCCACGCTTTGTGACATCTTCCTCTTCCTCCACTGCATCGCGCGCCTTGTCTTCCGCCAACCACTTCGCGTCTTCCTGTAGCTTGGCTCTATACGCCGCCGTCACAAACTTGTCCTTATCCGCATACAAGTGATCCTCCTTCAATCTTTCCTTCAACAGTCGTCTCTCGTACGACGCGTCGTCCTCCTTCTTCCTCGCCTCCGCCTTGGCTATCAAATCTCCTATATACCTCGACTGTCGCTCCACGCGTTCGCTCGCCAGCTCCTTCGCCTTCGCACCTCGTGACTTTGCGATATCATCGAACACCGCGTCGTACTCAAACGCGTTCGCGTCTTCCTTCAACGCCTCGCTCGTCGTCGTCGCCGCTCTCGCCGCGTCTCGTCTCGCCTTGAGCGCCATCGCCTCTTGTTGTCGCTTCACCTCCGCGTTCGCCCGCTCCCGCGCCTTGACGGGATCGTCATCATCACCTTCATCGCTGTCGGAATCGCACGCGAACGCCGCCAACGCCGGTCTCGGCGCGGGTTTCCCGCCCGACGTCCCTCGCGGTTTCTTCTTTGGAAGATTTAACCCGTACGCCAGCGTCGCGTGCGACGACGCGTCGTCGCGCGCGTTCGACATCGAGATCTTCCTTCCTTCCACCTTCCGCGTCGTCGTCGCCGTCGCCTCGCGATCGTCGCCGTCGCCGTCGTCGCCTCGCGGTCGTCTATGTCGCCGCCGTCGTGGTGTGGGGACGTCGGACCCGGGTCGGCGATGGCGTCCTCGCGCGAGGACGACGACGGACGAGCGACGCGATGGGAGACGCGACGGGAGATGATTTTCTTCGGAATTCGGGCTTCGGACTTCGCCGTCGGCGTCGACCGCGCGCGCGCGCGTCGCGCGTCTCGCGAACGACGATCGCGTCTTCAACGACTCGAAACGTCATTCGTTCGTTCGTTCGTTCGTTCGTTCGTTCGTTCGTTCGCGCGCGCG
>MDSX01024829.1_pt1 | contig 14869 bp, 8 predicted proteins | sample 811141 | NCBI WGS metagenome assembly MDSX01 (sample SAMN05326642, study PRJNA326480) | marine metagenome | isolation source: seawater | place: Atlantic Ocean: South East | collected 2010
CCCTAACGACGCGCATTTATCTGCGTCGAATCGCGTTCGAACGCGATGCGCGTCGCTTTGTGGACATCGCGAACGCGATGTGCGAACGCGTCGAAGGGCGTATCTTCGCCGATGAGGGCGATAAGGCGCCGCGCGTCGGCAGACGACGACGCGCGGCGAACGATGATGGGCGCGCGCGCGACGACGACGACGACGGCGACGGCGACGGGGACGCGGAAGACGACGACGACGCGCCGAAGCGCGGCGGCGGCGCGCGCGACGCGAGGGGACGACGAAACGATCGCGGCGAAGGTTAAAAATTTCGCGATCGCGACGACGCTCGCGACGACGCTGAGCCTCGGCGCGGTGACGAGCGACGCGAAGGCGGGGGAGATTGAAATTCTCGCGACGCCGGCGCCGACGGCGGGGTACATCGTGGACGACGCGGGATTGATGTCGAGGTCGACGGCGACGGCGGTGAACAAGACGCTGAAGGAGCTGGAGGACGCGACGGGATTTCACGTGAACGTGATCACGGTGAGAAAATTGGTGTTTGAGACCGATCCGTTCGCGTTTGGGGATAAGGTTTTGGAGACGTGGTACCCGACGGTGGAGGAGGGGAACGATAAGGGTAACTTGTTGCTGGTGAAGTCGACGAAGGACGGCGCGTTGGTGGGGGGGCCAAAATTTTTGAAACAGGTTGGCGATCCTTTGATTGACAGCGTTTTGACGAGCAACTACGGTATTAATCTCGAGCAAGAAAAGTATAACGAAGCGTTGACGTCGTCGGTGAAGCGCATCGCGGCGGTGCTCGAGGGCAAGGACGATCCCGGCCCTCCGGCAAAGTTTGAGGCGCAAAAGGGAAGCAACTTCAAGACGAAGAGCGAGACGAGCGAGAAGCGTGACGTGTTCGCGAACGTCGTCATCGGCTTGCTCGTCATCTCTTTCGTCGTGCCGATGTTGCAATACGCCGGTTACGTCGTCGGTGACCCGGACTTTGACGAATAATCGTCTCGACGAGAGCTTCGGCTGTACAAAATATCGGATCGATTCGCGCCGCGCGAGAGTTTTATAACCATTTTACCACAACAAATCTCCAAAACTGTCTAGCTTCTCCTATTGCACAATTCTATCTCGAACATCGCCACGCGTCCGCTCGCCGCGCGCGCGCGGGCGGCCTTTCCAAAACTACTGCTCGACGTTGGCCGCGAAGACGTACGTCACGCACCGGCCCAAGTCGTCGGCGCTCGGCTCGACGTCCTCGGCGTCCTCGGCGGGGGTGTCGCAGTACTCGTACCCGGGAAACTCGCTCGCAAGAAATTCCACGCTCGTTTTAAACACTAAACGCGCCTTGAGCGCCAGACCCTCGACGTTCCACTTATCGTACGGCGCCCCCGTTTGCATCGTCAATCGCAGTTCCCCGTTCGACTTCAACAACTTTGGCGCGTTCTCAAAGAAACTCGCGATCAGCTCCCGCTGCGCCCTAACGCTCAGCATCCCAACCTTCCCCACCCCCGCGTCGGGAAAATTAAACACCACGCGATCGAAATTCGATCCTCCCGCGCGTCCTCGCAGCGTCGCGCTCCCGCTCTTCGTCCCCAGCGTCTCGCACTCCATCCCGTACACCACCGACGCCCCGCTCGCCTCCAGCGCCTCCACCGTGTCCTCCATCGTTCCATACATTTTTTTCGCCCCTCTTTCGCTCGCGTCCGTCGTCACCACCAGCCCCGGCGCGTCGTTTCCGAACAGCGTCGCCAGCGCCAGCGCGAAGCTCATGTTCCCGTCGCCCACGCACAAAATCTTCATCCCTCCGTGATACCCCTGCGGCGCCGTCGCCGTCCCTCGCGCCTCCGCCCGCGTCTTCGCCTTATCCTTGCGCTTTCTCCACGCCGATCGCTTCGACGCGCTCGCGCCGTCGCTCGCGCTCGGTCGCGTCGCCGCGCGCTTTCGCAGCGCGAGCGACAGCGGCTCGCCGCGAATCTTCGCGATCGCGCGCGTGATGCGCGCCTCGCGCCCCTTCTTCGCCATCGCGCGCCGTTCGACGCGCGCCCGACCGCGCGTCGCGTCGGCGCGGCGCGGCGTCGGCGCGGATTCGTCGCAGAGCGCGGCGCGCGCGAATGGCGCGCGCGTACGACGCGCCGGGCTACGACGTCGGCGCGGCGCCGCCGAAGCGCGCGCCGGCGACGCGCTGGCGCGAGCTCGCGACGTGGGCGTCGCTCGAGCGCGCGCGCGAGGGCGCGCGCGGCGACGGGAGCGACGGCGATGGTGTTGCGGCGACGACGACGGATGCGACGCGCGCGTTCGCGGTGCGACGCGATCTGAACGCCCTCGTGCGCGTGTGCGCGTTCGATGGACGCGACGCGACGTCGCCGTGGCTGCTGGACTGCGAGGTGGTGACGTGCGCGGGACGGGAGGGGGCGAGGGCGCGCGAGGCGAGCGGCGACGCGCCGGGCGCGACGCTGACGGCGCTCGCGGGGAGCGATGTGTGGCGCGAACTCGGGACGAACGGCGAGCGGGCGAGGACTGGGGAGTGCGCGATGACGTCGGGAGGACGGTTGCCGGCGCGGAGGATCGCGCACTGCGTCGGGCCGAGGTACGCGGAGAAGTACGCGACGGCGGCGGAGCACGCGCTCGTGCACTGTTACGTGAGCGCGCTGACGAAAGCGGTGGACGAGTGCAAGGCGAGGACGGTGGCGTGCACGCCGGCGTGCGATGAGAAGAAGGGGTATCCGAGCGATTCGGCGGCGATGGTGATGGTGCGGACGATTCGTAGGTTTCTGGAGAAGTGGAGCGGTAAGTTGGACTGCGTCGTGGTGTGCGCCAACGCGGCGGAGATGGATGATTATCGAGCGGCGCTTTCGGTGTTTTTCCCGAGAAACGACGAGGAAAGAAAGATATCGGAGGAGGCGCTGAAGGATAAGCCCGGGTACAACGAGTACGGAGAGATGATTTTGGACGAAAGACGTCTGCGCATCGCGGGGCGGTTGTCGTCGGCGAGCGATTTCACGGGCGGGATGAACAAGACGATGGGGGTCAGCCTGGATGATTCCGACGCCACCGTCGTGCCCGCGGTGAGCAGCGTTTTCATGTCGATGAGCATAGATCCCGAATCTAGACGCCAGCGCGTTGAAGAGAATGACGGTGATGTAGACGCGAATTGGGCCGGGGCGTTGGATCGTCTCGCCGTGGGCGCGAACGAGGAAACCGGGCTCACGGTGTCGCGAGACACGCGAGACGTGGAGGATGAACAAACCCGCCGAGCGAATTTGCTACGGCGCGCGGAATCTATGGATGTGAGCGATGTGAGCGACGCCAAGGCGATCTATCTAGAAAAGTCTCGCGATTACATCGGTCGACGAGTCGTCGTCGTCATAGCCGCGTTTCTCGAGCGCTTGATCAAGTCGGGCGAAGAGCAAAGGCTCCTGGCGCACGTGGCGAAGGAACTTCGTGGGGTGACGGATAATCCGCGAGGATACGTCATTGTGTATCATCACACCGGAGGTGTGTACGGCGCGCCGCCTAGCTTGGACTTCATTCGCAAGCTGCACGTCGCGCTCGGGCCGCAGCATCGCGACACGCTGAAGACGGTGTTTGTCGTGCACGCGACGGCGATACTCAAGGCGGCAATCTGGACGATGGACATGCTTCAACTCGAGTCGAGGTTGTGTAACAAGGTTGAGTACGTCGAGACAGTGTGCGATTTACGCGACTACGTCCGACTGGAAGGGATCAACGAGAAACTCGAAATACCTGCGCACGTCGAAGAATACGAACGAGACCTCGCTCGAAACGCGCAGACTTCTTTCTGGTAGATTTGTACGATACGATATATGCATATAACGGCTTGCGTGTGCCTGTGTACTACATTATCGCTGTGCTAACAGCGGTGCTTCTATGGAATAATGGCGTCGGTGCTACATCGCGTTCAATGCTTGCCTCAGCTCGATGAACTGGGAGGACAGTGCGGCGACGCGCGTTCTAATCTTTTGCGCTTCGCTTTCTTTCAGTAACTTGCCGTACTTTTGCTCAAACTTATCGGGGTGCCACGACAGCGTCGCCTTGGTCACTTTTTTCTTCTTCTCATGCAAGCCATCAGCACCGGCGAAGAAAGCGATGTTGTGCGCCGGTGGCCAAGGAATGTCGGTTTCGCACAGCGATCCCACCGCGCGCGACTTGAGATTTTCGAGCGATGTCAGATGTGATTCCCACATCGCTTTCGTCGCCGTTGGCACCGAGTTGGCTCGAGAATTTTTGCGAATTTGCTCTGCTTGTTGCGACTTCCATTTTTGGTGCGAACGAGCCTCTTCTTCTTGTCGCGCTTTTCGCTCGCGCTCAAGTTTTGAATCCATCTGCGCTCGCCGCGCCGCCTCCTTCTTTTGCTGCGCCTCGGCTTGTCTGCGACCGAGCTCTTCCCTCGCAAGCTTTTCTTTGAGCTGCCTCTCGAGTTCAGCCTTTCGAAGTTTCGCGATGCGTTCCTTTCGGCGCGCATCCTCAGCCTCGTTCGTGGCCTTTTCATTTTCCTTCTCAGCGCTAGAATCGTCAGAGTCGTCGTCGTCGTCGATGACTATCTTCGCCTTCTTTTTGCCGTAGAAGCTCCCGGGGGACATCGCCTCGGGTTTTCCCTTGCGCTTTTGAGCTTCCTGCGCTCGAGCTTGCGCGCGTCGAGAAGCCTCTTCGCGCACGCGTTGCGCTTGCAACTCGTCGTTCTTTTGATGCTTTTGCATGAACGCCAGACGTTCGCGATCTTCCTCGAGCTCTCGCTCGAGCTTGGCGATGCGCTCCTTCTCCTCCGCGAGTTCCCGCGCGCGGTCGACGTTTCGAGCCTTCTCTTCCGCCAACCGTTGCCCTTCAATCTCAGCCAGTTTACGTTGGCTCTCCATTTTCGCTCTCTCCTCCGCAGCTTCGCTCGATTGGCGCTCGAGTAATCGACGCTCGTCTTCGAGCTCTCGCCGACGTTGAACGATGGATTCCTTCTCTCGTCGCAACGCGTCGCGTTCACCCTCGATATCAATCTTCAGCGACGCGATTTCCGCCTTCGTGGATTCCACCTTTAACTTTTTCTCCTCCAGCGCGCGAAGCTGGTCCTCCAACTTGGATTCCTTCGCCGCGCGTCGCTCAACCTCCTCCATCTCTCGTCGACGCCTCTTCTCCGCGCTCGCCTCCGCCGCAGCCGCAGCCGCGGCCGCGGCCTTATCCTGACGCTCCGCCATTTTCCTTTCATTCGCCTCGCACTTCCCCGCGCACGTCGCACATCGTTGCAATCCCCTCAAATACGCCTGTCTCGCCTCCGTCGGCTGCGATTTCATCGTCGTCAGCGTCTTCATCAACCTCGCGCACTCCCCCGGCGACCCTCTGACGAGCACCCGCGTCCCGTCCTTCGTCTCCACCGTCATCTTCCCCTCTCGCACAAACTTCCCAAATATCGCCTTCACGTCCCCTATCTTCGCCTCGTGCGTCGTTTTCCCGCTCCCAAACCGAAGCGCGAACGCTCTTCCCGGCGTCGCCGCGTCGTTCGCGTCGCTCATCTTTCCGAATTCAAACCGTCCCGTCTTCGCGTCCCGCGTCGTCTCTTCCTCTTTTCGCGGCCGCTCCATCGCGCAGTGTTTCAGCGTCTGCGACGTGACATCGCCGCCTCGTTCGACGCGCGCGTCGACGTCGAAGCACCACATGCCGTCGTCGTCGTCGTCGCCCTTCGTTTCCTCGCTTCGATTCAAATCCAAATCAAATCAAATCAAATCAAATCAAATCAAATCAATCAGAGAGACGACGACGACGACGCGACGCGACGACGCGACGAGCGACGAGCGACGCGCGCGGTCGACGCGATGTCGCGGCTGCGCGACCCGACGCGCCGGCGTCGCGCGTCGCGACGCGCGCGCGTCGTCGAGGCGCGATGTGCGGCGTCGCGGGGCGCGCGTTTGAATTTCGTCGTCGGTTCGGACATTCGGATGGATTCGATGACAACGGACGCGACGACGGAGGCGCGGGCGCGGGCGCGGGGCGAGTCGCGGACGCGGGATCAACCCGTCGACGGAGGATTGACGCCGACTTGGTGGAGGTAGCCGCACTTATCTCCCCAGCTGCATCCTCGAGGGGTGTTGAAGAAGGCGCACACGCCGCGGTACGTCTTGCCGTTGAGGTTGAGCGCCTGCTGCGCGGGCACGGGGGCGCCGCCGACGAGCGCCTGTTTCGTCGGTCGCTGCGCGGGCTGTTGCGCGCCGGGTTGGTAAGGGGGCTGAGGCGCGTACGCGGCTTGAGGGGGTGGTGGTGGGAAGGCGTGTTGAAGAGGCGCCTGCGGGGGGTACTGGTAACCGGCGTTTTGATGCGGCGCGTTGGCGGCGAGCAACGTGCGTTGAAGCGCGGCAAAGTCGATGTTCGGAGGAAGTAACGATCCCGGAGCCTGTGGCATTTGGAGCTGTTGGGGCATCGCGGGTGAAGGTTCGCCGCTGTCTTGAGACAGCGGTTCTTCTTGAAACTTCATGTAGAAGGCTGGCGTGTTGTCGAGGTCGAGTTGCGCGTCCTCGTTCGGCGCCTCCGCCGGAGAGTCTGGAATGTCTTTCAGGCTCCTGTACTTGACGCTCGGTTTCTCGGCTTCGATGCGAAGAATTCTCTGGGATTCTTCCGACTCGTCACCGGGGACTCTGTCCGACTCTTCCTCTTCCCAACGAGGAATTTCGATGCGCCGAGGCGGGCGCCAGGTTGTCGTGGCGCGCATCTCGTCGAGTCGACGCTGGTGCTGCTTTGCCGCCGCCTTTCTTTCCGCCTCCACTTCCCTGTCTCTCCTCTCGAGCGCCTTGCGGCTTGCGCCATCGGTCCCACCGTCTCTCGTCGGATCTGGGAAAGCCGTTTCCTTCGGTTGCTTGGCGTCCTTCTCAAAGATTCTGACTTGCTCCAAATTTTCATCCTTCGCCCAAGTCACCGTCTTCCGCTTGCGCTTCTTCCCAGTCTTCTCGTCGATTTTATCATCGTCCTTTGCCTTCTCTTTCGTCTTCACCGGCGGTGCGGTGATCTTCGTCGATTGCGAACTCGTCTTGAGCAAATCGTTCACGCTCACGCTCGGTTTCTTCGTCGTCACGCTCGGCGGAGCCACCTTCTTTTCCATCGTGATTTTCGTCACCGTGGTCTTCACCACCGGCGCTTTCGAAGGCGCTGGTGAGATTTTCGACTTCGCACCGAACAAGTCATCGTCACCGAGTTCGACAGCCTTGGACGCGGGCACCGCCGCGGGCGCCGGGTTGACAACGGGCGCCGGTTTCGGCGCCGGCGCCGGCGCCGTGTGGGGCGCCGTGATTTGCGCTTTCCACGCGTTCTTGACCGACTTGGATAACAAGACAACTTTAGTGTTCATCTCGGTGTTGGCAAACTCCTCTTCACCCTCTGGCACCACGTACGACTTCAACTTGCCCAGATTCGGGGCGATCGAAGTACGCGTGAGCGCGTCCAATGTAACTGGAATCATCTTCAATGTTCTAAGAATGCTCACTAAAAGAGTGGATTGAAACTTCCTTTTAGCGTCGTCCATCCAATCTTGCAGCGTGTCTAATCCTTTAATCTCCGCCGACTGACCGAACTGGCGCAAACACTCTTTGTTTTTCGTGCCTCGAATGACTTGGAGCAAAAGTCCGCGTTCCTTAGGCTTGGTCGTCTCTCGCATCATTCGTACAAATTTAGCGATGCTACGCAAGGCAATGTCCCCATCGTAGTCGAGTAAGGTCTCTAGCTGTGACTCAAACGCTGATTTTTTCACCTTCGGTGGCGCCGGCGCGTCGGCCACCTCCCCACCTATGACTAAGCCCGACGGATGGTATCCGTACCTGTCGATCCAGTCTCCGACAGTCATCCCGAGTTTTCCATCCGAACGCACGATGCGTAAGCTAATCTTCCACTTCTTCGCCGACCCGCGCCCGCCCTCGCTCTCAAACTTACTTGGCGTCATCATTTCGCCCTCGCATCGCACGCGCTCCTGAAGTTTCTTGTATCCCTTCTTCAGCTCGAGAACGCCTCTGAGATCGCCGCACGCGACGTCCACGGAGACGTCTCGAGTAATTCCAGGAAACGGAACACCTTCCTCGAGCACCGGCTGCTTAGACGCTGGGATTTTCGGCGAGTCGTCCATAGCGTCGTCATCCGCAGTCGCCGCTTCGGCGGCACCCGGCGAGTACTCGTCTCCATCGGCGGAGTCGACTCCGTCGGCGGCGGCGAGGCGCGCGACGGTTTCGCGCGCTGCCTCCGCTGACGCACGCGACGATTTCGCAAAGGAAGCGAAGATTTTTTCTACCAAATCAACTGACAGTTTCGTCTTCTCCGACCACTCGCTCACGAGCGTGCGCTGGTTGGTGCTCGTCGAAGACTTGGCCGCGGCGGTGAGCTGCGCGCGAAGCGCGAGCGGCATCTTTGCCAACTCAGTCGCCAACACGTCTCCATTGAACCCAGCGTCGCCATCCGATGAAGAAGACGATGCCTCTCCACCGCGTGCGATCGGCGGTCGATCATCGTCTGACGAAGACGACATGGTGATCACGTCCGTCATCGCCAGTCAAAGACTCGCCGAGCGAGCGTCGAGTCGGACGAAACCGCCTCTGTTCTTCCCTTCTCTCGCGGCGGTCGCCTCGAGGAAGTTCCTATTATTTATTTAACAGGCCAAACGCGGTGACGTCTATTATCGTCCTCTCGGAATTTCTCCGATCGAGTCCGGCGTAGAACGTCTACCCGCGCGTCGAGCGCGTTGGTGTTTTTCAATGAAAGAAGATCGATTCGCGAGCGAGCGCGCGCGAGAGAATGAAAATCGTTCAATCGATCGTCGACGGCGCGTTCCGCCTCGCGATCGCTCGTTCTCGTCGGGGGGGGCGTCGGTTCGCGTTCAACCGAGCCTTTTCTACGTCCAAGATCGACGTATCGAAATCAATCAAATCGAATCGACGCGATCGAATCAGACCAATCACACGCAATCCAACGCAATCCAACGCAATCCAATCCGATCCAATCCACCTCTGGACCGCGCCGATCTCCGCCGGCGCGAGATCCGACCGATCGATCGACCGTCACCGCGCCTTCGCCCCACCGCCGCGCGCGTTCGATCGCGCGAACCCTCGCTCGACGTCGCGCGCGTCGCGACGATCGCCGCGCGGCGCGTCGCGATCCGACGCGCGCGCGCGCGCGAATGCGGTCGCGCGCGTCGCCCGCGACGTCGAGCGCGCCGTCGCGCGCGCGCGAGCGTTCGAGTGAAATTCTCTCGAGCGGTGTCGCGCGCGCGCGAACGCGACGGCGCGTCGGCGTCGGCGTCGCGCGCGTCGATCTCCCGCGCGCGTCGCCGAGCCGCACCGCCCTAGGGTGAACACGGACACCGCGCGATCTCCGGCGCGCCGAACCCCAAATTTATCGCCAGCGCACCTTATCTCGCCACAATACGCGCGCGTGATGGCGATTTCGACCGGAGATTCGGTGGGCGCGCGATGGGCGCGCATCCCGTATAAAGATACCCCGAACGCCCATCTCTTGATATCGTCGCTTTCCCGCGTTCGGCGGCGAAACACTAAATTCGTTCGAACGATCGGACGCGCGCGGCACTGCTCGACGACGACCTCGCGCGCCATGTCCGTCCACACGCCGGTCTACATGAATAACCAGCTCTTCGGCTGCACCGACGACGTCGGTGACTGCCTGTACGCGTACTGCTGCGGCCCGTGCCACCTCGGTTCGATCGCGCAGCGCACGGGCACGGGCGATTGCTTCGGGACGTGCTGCATCAACATCATCGCGAATGCTGTCTGCCCCGGGATCGGAGGGTGCGTGCACGCAGGGAGCGTGTTCAAGAGCGCGCTGTATCGCGTCGGGGTGACGGCCCCGCTCGATACGCTCGCGTGCATCTGCTGCACCTGGTGCATGCAGTGCCAGGTCAGCCGAGAGATCAACGATCGACAAGCGGCGGCGGCGGCGAACCCGCAGGCTGGCGCCCCGCAACCGCAAGTGATCGTCGTGCAAGCGCCGCCGGCGCAAGTGGTGTACAAGTAAGCGAGTCGTCGACGAGCGATCGCGAGGGCTGAATTGAACGTAATTTCAAACGATTGCCGTCGCGACGAGACGTCGAGTTTTGTGTAAAAGCTACGTCTCTCTCGCGCGCGCGCGCGATATAATACGTCAGTAGCGAAGGGTCACCGATTATGGTTTTTGTAACTTAACTCGCGCATCTTACGTACGTTCGCGCGGTCTCGCGGCGTGTCTCGCGGCGAGGCGACGGCGAGGCGACGGCGAACTGAAAACATTTCGTTGACTGCGCGGCACACCGCGACGCCGCGATCGCGCGCGCGCGGCTCGAACGACGGCGTTCGAACGCACGATGCGCGCGCGCGCGAACGGTGCGCTCGAGCGGCACAGACCGCCGACGCTCGTCGTCGGCGGTGGCGCGACGACCGGGACGCTGACCGGCGCGACGACGACGACGACGACGACGCGCGCGCGCGCGTTCGAGCGCGACGAAGAGGCGGAGACGACGCGTGACGATGCGCGCGTGCACGCCGCGCGCGGTGCGGGGGCGCGAGGCGACGCGAGCGCGCGGACGAGGCGCGCGCGACTTGAAGAGTCAATTGTTTCGCGCGAGGCGCGCGACGACGACGCGGACCACGCGGCGGGGAAGAGCGCGGCGCGCGTGCGCGTCGAACGCGCGCTGGGCGGAGCTTTTGATTATAGACAAGTCGTCGCGCGCGCGTTGGCGAGCGCGGAGGAGGAGATGAAAGAGAAGAAGGAGACGCGCGCGACGAACGGAGACGAGGAAGCGTGGCGCGGGTTTCCAAACGAGGAGACGAGGGCGTTCGCGATCGATGCGCGACGCGATGTCGAGCGAAGGATGAGGGATATTAGAGATGAGATTGCAGAGGAGATTTGGGGGGAGACGCAGCGCGAGAGACGTCGCGTGGTGGCGCATGAGAGTGAGCGAGAGGAGAAGACGCGGGCGCCGCCGATGAGAAATCGCGTCGGCGTTCGTAAAACGGCGGTCGCTTTCGGGACCACGGTTCGTGCGTAGGCTACGTAGAACCGATAGAACATATAGATTACAATTTTTTCGACGGTGATTACGATTTCTTGCGCTTCTTCGCAAACTTGCCGCCGCCCTCTCTCGCGCGCGCCTGCGCCGCCTCGGCTTTGCCTTTTTCGCGATACGCTCGTTTGAGATTGTCCTTCTTGAGCTGTCCACGCCACTCGTCCTCGATCTTTTGTGCTTTCGCGCGAGCGGCGCGACGCGCGGCTTGTTGTTGTTCGCGCTTCGCGAGCTTTTCGTTGCGAATAGTGTTGAGTTGCTGCACCATGGTGGCGAGTTTCTTCTCCTCCTTGTCTTGAACGACGGCGCGCCGCTGCTCGAGCGTCTCCCGCGTTCGAGCCTTCTCCAACTTCGGCTTCGACTTGAAAGGTAACGCTTGCTGAAGCGCTTTTGGAACTTGCAGTTTGTTGAACACGCGTTTTTGTCGCTCGATTGGCTTGTAAATGGAATCGGGATTGACGGGAATCGGCATCGATTTCTCAAACCGGAGTTGACCGACGGTTTTCATGCCTCGCCATTCCTTCGTGTCCTTCATCATGCCCGACGTGACTGGGTTGTAGAATTTCGGCACATCCACCTTGGTCCACGTGCGTAAGAAGATAATGTCCGATAAGAGAAGCTTATCCTCAAACGAGGCGCGGAAACTACCCTCCTTCATGCCACCATCCTTTGATCCGTGCGTTCCCTCACCCGGCTTGACGGCTTTCTTAATCGTACCTCTGATACCTGAGACCGTTCGAAGCGCAGCACCCTCAAATCGGCTGACTTCTAAGGAAGAATTGAACATACCAGAGATGAAGGCGGTGTTCTTGAACACCTTCGTCGGCGTGCCGACGAGTTTGAGCTTCTTAACGATTTTAATCGAGTGATCAAACTCGAGCACCGTCGCCGTCGCCGCAATTCTGAAGCTCGCCTGCGATGACGTCAAGCTTTGGAACGCAATCACCCCAGTATTTTGCGGATTCAAAGGTCCGTAAAATGTTGCATAACAGTGCATGTGATCGGGTGTGTACTTGATCATGCGATGACGAGAATTCGCATCCATCATCGAGTACACCGGAATGCTTTGGAATCGTCTCCAGCCGACAGAAAAAATGAGTGGGTCACGATTTTTCAGCGTCTTGCGATGCCACCTATGCTTCTTGAGCCGAAGTTGTTGAAGACCCATGATTTCCTCGCCGGGGAGAATACCACCAATGACGATTGGACGCGTGGGGTCAAAGTTTTCCACCCACTCGCACGGCGCCCTGGCGAGGACGATTCGGAGATACGCTCCTGGGCGGAAACCTTCCATCGCTTGCCGCGTGTGATCGGGTAGAGTGTCCAAAATAGATCGCGACCGCGCCGTCTCTTCCTTCATTTGATTCTTCACCAACTCGAAGTACGACGATGGACCGTCTGGGTCGACGTAATTTGGACTCTTTTTATTCACCGACTTTTCACCACCTTCTGATACGAACTCCTCGTGTTTCGCTCGCTTCTCTTCGAGTCGTTTCGCTTCTTCGTCGTCGTCATCGCCGTCGTCGCCGTCATCGCCGTCATCGCCGTCATCGCCGTCGTCTTTACCGCCCGGCGCACCGGGTCCAAACTTTTCACCCGTCTCTAAGTCTTCAAAGTCGCCAAAGACTTCGTCCTCGTCGCCGTCTTCGTTCTCATCTCGCGGTTGCGCCTCACTTCGCGCCTTGGCCGCGTCCCAATCACCGGTGACGAATCGATTTCTAAGTGCTGGATCGTCGAGATCCAAACCAGAGCGGACTTCGGGTAAGAATTTGGTTCGATCAAACGAATCGAGTGTGTCCATCTTTGAATCGGAATCTTCTTGCTTTCTAAACAAGTCTGATTCGGAGTCGGAATCGGATCCGGACTCATTCACGCGCTCGCCGCGCGTCGTGCCCGTGGTATCGTCGTAGATGAGCTCCATAAGAGTCTTCTCGCGTTTGTACCCTTGCATCATTTCTTTCCACTTGGACGCGCCGCGACCGAGACCTTCGTTGTCGTCTTCCTCATCCTCCCCCTCCTCATCCTCATCCTCGCTGTCGACGTCTTCGTATCCTCTCTCGGGTTCTTCGTCAAAGTCAGCGGCGCGACGCGTTCTACCGTCGCCTGCTTTCTGCTTTCTCGAAGGAAAGTCGACGTCTTCGCCGTCGCTACCACTATCGCTCTCGTCGTCCGAGTCGTCCTCATCGCTCGAATCACCCTCGGAATCTCCATCGTCCGAGTCCACGTCGAATGCGTCTTTCTTCTGAAAATCTTCCCCTTTCAACGCTTTACTTCCTTTGAAGAGCGATATTTCGCTGTTCCGAAGCTTCTCGTCGACGGAGATGCGCGTGTCCTGCAAACCGTGCACCATCTCCACGCCGAAATCCACCGCGTGTTCATCTGGCAACGGACGCCCTTCCGCGAGAAGTTTTTCACGAAGCTGGCGCTTTGAGAAGTTCATTTGTTTGTCGTCGACACTGATGTATACCGCGTCTTTATCGTACAATAAACCACCGACGTCGCTCATCGGGGCGTAAATGAGCTTTTGCTTTTCGTCCAATTTTCGCTGCTTTCTCTCCTTGCTCGGCAGCGGACACGGATCGGGCAATTGCGCGATTTCTTTCACCGCCATGTCCCCAACCCCTGCAACGTGCACGAGCTGTCCGTGCTTTAGGTTGCATCCGTGCAAGTACCCATACAGCGCCACCTCGCGATCGCACACGGGATTGTCGTGCACGAGCTCTGGCTTTGTGATGTCCTCGAAACGGTCACCCACGACGTATGGATGCGACGTTCGCCAAATCAACGGTTTGGTCTTCGCCGTCGAGATGAATCGCGCCAAGTTCATCGTGTCCCTGAGATTATATCGCCCATTCGATAAGCCAGAAATGTAAAACAACTTGGCGCCGTCGTAAATCTCCGTCCAAAAGCGATGCTTCAACAACTTCTTCGTCTTCTTCAACTTCTTCACGTCGTGAAACTCGTCGAGATGCGTCAGCACGCCCATGACTCGAGGAAACCCATGCACCTGCAGCACGTTTAAAAACTCAAACGTCTCCATCTCGAATCCGAACGATCCGTCCACGAGCAACAACACCAAATCCGCCACCTTCGCCGCGTCCACCATATCGTTCAGGTCGTTCTTCACCTCCATGATCTGTATCTTCCGCTTCTTCCCCGTCACCAGCGTCAGCGGTCCTTTGATCTCATTCAGCGCGTGTCTCGTGTAGTGCTTCACCAGCGATCGCACGAGCGTCGTCTTCCCCACCCCCGGCGGTCCCTGCACGCACACCGCGAACGGCGGCGCCTCCTCCCCCTCCCCCAGCTCTCGCACCGGCGCCCGGAGCTTCCGCTCCGCCTTCTCGATCGCCACCGTCCGCGCCCGCTTCGCCTTTCTCGCCCCGCTGAATATGAACGCCCGCGGATTGTTCCCACCGCGCGTCGTCGCGTCGTCCCCGCCGCCGCCGCCGTCCCGCCGCGCCCGCTTCGTCTTCGCCGTCAGCGCCTTCTTATCGCGCTTCGCCCCCGCGCGCGGCGCGCGGTGCGGCTTATCGCTCGCATCGCTCCTGAACACCGCGTCCATGCCGCGCGTCGCGCGCGCGCCGTCGTGCCGCGCGGCGCGGACGTCGCGCATCGCGTGCGCGCGTCGCGCGCGCGCGATCGAACCATCGCGCGCGTTCGATCGATCGACGCGTCGAGCTTCGTCTCGCGCGATCGATCGACGCGTCGAGGTTCGAGACACGCGCGCGATCGACGGTCGCGACGACGCGCGTCGCCCGCGTCGACGCGACGTCGCGACGCCGCGACGCGGCGACGCGTCGAGCGGCGCGCGCGCGTCGACGTCGACGTCGACGCGGGAACGCGCGCGCGATGCGC
>MDSX01057944.1_pt1 | contig 14864 bp, 21 predicted proteins | sample 811141 | NCBI WGS metagenome assembly MDSX01 (sample SAMN05326642, study PRJNA326480) | marine metagenome | isolation source: seawater | place: Atlantic Ocean: South East | collected 2010
ACCTCCACCACCCTCTCCTCCACCTCCTACACCTCCACCACCCTCTCCTCCACCTCCTACACCTCCACCACCCTCTCCTCCACCTCCTACACCTCCACCTCCTATACCTCCACCACCCTCTCCACCACCCTCTCCACCACCCTCTCATCCACCTCCTACACCTCCACCTCCTACACCTCCACCACCCTCTCATCCACCTCCTACACCTCCACCACCCTCTCCTCCACCTCCTAAACCTCCACCACCCTCTCATCCACCTCCTCCACCTCCTACACCTCCATCACCCTCTCCTCCACCTCCTACACCTCCACCTCCCATTCTACCACCAACGTTTCCTCCGCCTCCGACTCCGCCACCTCCCACTTCTCCGTATCCTACTTTTCCACCACCGTCGCCTCCACCTCCCACACCTCCACCTCCCACAGCTCCACCTCCCATTCCTCCTACTCTGCCACCACCGTCTTTGCCTCCTACTCCTCCACCCCCGGCACCTCCACCTCCACCTCCGGTACCTCCGCCACCGGCACCTCCGCCTCCGTTTCTTCCACTTCCCACTCCTCCACCGCCGGCACCTCCATCGCCGGCATCTCCGCCCTTTTCACCTCCACGTTCACCAGATATCAGTCAATGTATCATGACAGATCCAAACTTCAATTTCGCAAAATTCATAGCATTTCCATATGTATTTACAGCATCACCTGTACGTGCGAGTGTATCGGACGTATTCAAATTATTAAGGCACATTGATGGATTTAGATTGTCTCATAATGCAGAATATTGTGCTTCGTTTTATATTTCGAATTCCAGTACAAGTATAACGATGGCTCATGCTGAAAAATTAATAAATAATATTGCAGACATATCTGAAGGAGCACCTCTGCGAAACATTTGACAACTGCAGAAAAAAAAAGGTATATTATAATAAAAAGTATGACTACATATTCCCAAATAGCATGGAATGCATTTATAGCATTTTCAGTAGTAGCTAGTTTGGCTGCACTTGGTACTATTGCTGCTGCGACTTTTATGATTAAAAATGCATTGGAACAACGTTAAATTTTCACGCGGTTCAACATCTTTCGTTACGAGTTTTTTTTTCTCCTTCAAATTCATACCGCGAGCGTCGCTCGCACATGTCACATAACAACCTCATCCTTGTCGTTCGCGACCGCCGCACACCACAACACCGCTTCTACATGGACCCAATGTGTGCGCCGACACATAGTGATTCGATGCTCTTGTCCGCACGATCCTTCGGTCGCCCGCCGTCTCATACGTTTTGTTTTGAATATTTTGATTTTATTTTCCCAACCATGGTCTTTTCCACTATACGATTGTGATACTAGTCATAATAGTTTTGAACATTTTGATTTTATTTTCCCAACCATGGTCTTTTCCACTATACCAATATGGATTAGTTTCCATTATAAATGGCTTTCCGTTTTCAGATATTATTAAATCAAGGCCATGTATGTCAAATTGATTGTTTTTGCATAGATTACAATACCTTGTTTTCAGATATTCTTTTAATTGTTCTATATCTTTAATAAAACCATCATACATATTTTTTTCTTTTAACACTTCAACAAATGCAGAAGTATCCCAAATATTTTCAGTCCCATTTTGACAAGTATTTGTGAGTTCAGTCGTCATATCACCACGAATGTATTTATGCGGGTTTACCAAAACCAATGCGAATTGCCATGGTAAATAAATATTTGTGCATGTATATCCCATTAGTATTCGTAAATGAAACTTATGACCATCAATGAGTAATGGATGGATAAGTTGTTGGATATCACATCTTTCAATATCCGTATCTTTCAAATCTTCAACTTTGGTTATAAAATGCCCATTTCCGCCCTCACTTTTGGGTTTCTTTACAATCACCATATCAGTACAGGAAAGCGAATTTACATCAAGTGGATAATATTCTGAGCCGTGCAATAATTTGGAATACTTACGTTTATTCTCAAATATATCGACCGGCATCCGATAGTTTGATATATACTTTTTGGAACCTGTTTTATCGTCACGATGATGAGTGTACATGTATTCTGGAAATTCATTTTGTAAAGTAGTATTCCAATGTTTCATATTTTCAAGATGCTTTAGCTTCATTTGCAATTTTTTTTGAAAAAAAAAATAAATGCAATGGATTGTCCATTCAACTGCGTTTTACGAAAGATTGTACAACATGTTTTAACTTATCCACATCTTATAATATTACAATCAGTAATTGATGCACCTTCAATTTCACACAAAAAAATATACATGTCGGTAGAAAGAATCTGTAAAGCCACTAACTTTCATACCAGAGATGCTATGAAATACATACATCAGCTTGTGTCATGTGGGTTTTTGGATAGTTGTACAACCTCTATTGAAAAGAAAAGAATACATGTTTGGGGTATAAACTATAAAAAAGCATTCAACTTGATGTTTGTATATTTAAAAACCATTCATGACAGATTGAAGAAAGAAATGACTCAAACTGATATGGTTTATTGTACGGGGTGTAATCATTTTTATTCTTTTGAAGAGGCTTTAAATAATGATTTAATTGTATGTTGTCCCAAAAATGAAGAACATGAAATTCAAACAACTTATGCATCATCAGAATCCAAGTTTGAATTAATCAAAGACTTGATAAAATCTATTGAAAACTTGAAAGACAAAACTCCAAAATACTGTTACTCTTGTCATTTAAATCTTTCGAGTGTTGGTGAACATTTAGCGATTTGACGTGTAGTGCTTAAAAAATCGATAATTTCATTAATTAACATATCTAGCTGGGTGAGGCACGTAGGATCATCTTTATAGGTGATTTGTAAAGCTTTTAATCCAACTTCGGCTTCTTTTAGTGCGTTTATCATTCGAAAACACAATTGTTGTTGTGTCGAAGTTTTAAATTGCTTCATCAATGATCTATCTGATTCATCAAATACATAAATTTCATGTAATGTGCTCGAAATGTAATTTTTTGCCTCTCTTACACAATTTTGTATTCGTTGTATGTTGTGATCTCTTGTTTCGCCGTAAAGGTATCGTGTAATGCCCCTCAAGGATGTCGGGTTACAAACTGTAAAAAAATCATCTTTTGTGTTTATTTTATCATTCTGTGTTAATGCTGAAATCACCCCTAAATTCCGAAGTGTTTTCTCATTCTCTGGATCCATTTTTTTTAATGTTTAAAAAAAAAATATATTGTTTAAACTTTAGCTAATAGGACTCAATGTTGGGTTTGGTGTTGGGTTTGGTGTTGGGTTTGGTGTTGGGTTTGGTGTTGGGTTTGGTGTTGGGTTTAGTGTTGGGTTTGGTGTTGGTCCTAGAGCGGTTTGTGATCGACGGTCTGTGTTGTAAGAGCAATTTTCTTGATTAAGAATGCAGAATGAATAATTTGTTGTAGGACAATCTGTCAAAGAAATCTGATCGCAAAATGTATCGTAAAATCCAGGGTAATGTTCTCTGTGACTTTCCTTTTCTTCTTTTATTGCATCATTTGCATCTGATTTATAAGTACATGCGCGCATATTTGCAGTTCTTGTACAACGAGGATGACTATCACATTCAGCTAGAGTTAATTCTAAACAAATTTCTTTTTTGAATGATTCTTTAAAAACATTATAATATGGATCACTTGCTGTGCCCTTTGCGAATTTGTTTTCTTTGAATACTTGAAATTTAGTGAGTAACTCAGAACGAATATTATCTTCGAATGTATTTGTGAAAATTAATATCATAAAAATTATGGTACTAATAATAACAAACCATATCGTAGATTTAATTAAAATTTTGCAGAAGAGAACAAATAATCTGAAAATATCACCTAGCATTTTCTGTGTTATTTTTTAAAAAATAGGTCATTCGGAAAAAAATTCAAAATATGAATAGACCTACAACCTGTTTTATGAACCATCAAAATGATATCAACTATAAAATGCGACAGATTTTGGTTGATTGGATAATATCAGTATGTATTGCTTACAGTGTGAGTGATGAAATATTACACCTATCTGTTGCAATCTTAGATAATTATTTATCTTTATGCCAAGTGACACGTAAACAATTGCAATGTGTAGGTATAACTGCATTCTATATTGCATGCAAGTTAGACGAAGAAATTATTCCGTCTTTACAAGATATTGCTTGGATTTGCACTAATGTATATACGACCAAGGAAATTGCTGAAATGGAAAATACTATATTGTCTAAGCTAGATTATAATGTGATGCTTGATACGATGAAAAATTACTTGTCATGCAAGCATTCTTCAAGGGAACTAAATTTTCTTTTCGATTCTATTTTGCTGAACAAAGACATATTGTATGGTTACGATGTCGATGAACTTATCGAGTCTTGTGTAGAAGCCTCTACGAATACTGGAAATTATTGGAGTTTTTGTGTGACCGAAATTTTAAATCATCGAAAATCAATTAAAATTACAAATTTTCCAGAACTAATGAAAAAGTACAAGTATGTATAATCATCGCTCATTCCGATGTATGGTTTGTATTGTTTGAGTTGTGTACCAAAACAGATATTTTTTTATTTTTATGTTTGTAAACGATGACACACTATTATCTAGCAATATTCAGTATGTTGTCATTGTATAGTGTAAGCGCATACACTGTTGCTGTAGTTGGAGCTCATGGAGGTCTAGGACGGGAATTAGTCGCACAAAGTTTACAAAAACATTGGAAAGTGTACGCAGTTGTACGAAGAAATGATCCTATGTTCAAACCTTGTCGTTCTGGATGGCTAGAAGAAGATGAAACCGTGAGAATTCCTCTAAAAAATAAACATATGCATGTAACGACTGATTTTACAAACCTTTCGTCCGACGCAATCGTATTTACTTTAAGCGGGTCGCCTTTCAAAAAAGATGAAAGTTATTTATTAGTCCGCGAAATATGCAGCCGCTTGCCTCCAAAATGTAAAAAAGTATGTTTAGTCAGTGCTTACGGTGTAGGAGATAGCATAAAGAATGCAAACATCGGAATTAAAGCTATGAATTCATGGTACTTGAAAGATGTATACTCTTCAAAACAGATCCAAGAGAATACTATTAGTAATCTTCCAGAAGAAATAGATACAGTTATTTTTCGACCAAAAGTGTTGTCTTACGATAAAATACCTTTTAATCCTATTAGTACTACTCGGCAAGATCTAGCGCGTCAAATACTTGATTGGATTGATTGATAATGTTTGACATTAAACAGAACATCGAATTAACTGAATGTTTGAGTTTATTGAATTTTGCATTCAATTTGATTACTTCTTAAGAAGCACCATGATATTTGTCAGTATATTTATCACTATGAGCAAGACGATACCGCCGCATACGATGTAAGCTTCAGGAACGGAGCGCAAAAAACTTTCGACGATTTTTTTACATGGAATACGATCACATATATTGCTGAAAAAATCGGGCAAAGGTTTTTGCATTACATTCATGTTGTAATCTTTGGGTAGTGTTGTGTCGATCACATTTTGTATCGTATCGTTGCATGCAAAGTAATCACAGGGATTGTGCGAAATCGTTTGCATTTGGGAAAATGCATCATTCATCGACTGACCCATGTTTGTAACGCTTACATCAAAATGTACATTACATAGGCCGTCATTGCGTCTGACGCACGCGGACTCTCCTGTCGTTACAAAGCGGAATGCACACGGCGAACGATTTTGAAATGAGTGTGTTTGATTTCCTGGTAACACCGCTTCTGAGTTTGTTCTGCAAACTCCATTCCAGCTTCCATCGGGATAGTACGGATACGCGTCAACTCCTTCCGGCAATTCGATGGACTGGATTGCACAGTTTGCTCCCTGTTTCAATGTATTTCTCGCTTCAGGTGTATCATCTAGTGTAAAGCATCCGGCCGTTTGCGTACCATCAATAGTACTGTATTGAGTAAGAGCAGAGTTAACTTCAAGTTCCACGGATCCGTTTGATCCGTGAATTCGAATCATTTTTATAAATTGTAATATTATTTTCAAGGGGGTATGAATTTGTCTAAATTGAATGTTACAATCTGTAGTTGCAGTCAGCTTTACCTGTATTGTTGCTGATTTTTCAAAAAATTTGAATATCTAGAGCCGTGATTTTTTACATCATTCATTGGCAAACATCCTTTCTCTCTGTCATCGGTTCCTCTTGGTTGTAACCTAATCATATCGTCACGTATGGATTGTAATCTCTGTTGGTATTTCAACCTATTAACAAGAACATGAACTGCATGATGAATTGCTTCTTGTATGTTTTCGTCGTTTGATTCACTCGAATACAATGTTTTTTTCAGAATATCATGAACTTCTTCTTCATTTTCGATGTTAACATCCATTTGGAAGTAATCACTTACTTTTTGCTTTACGATGTCAAAGAATAATTGTTTCCCTTCTTCTGTGTTCCATTTACTTTCTGTTTTTTTTATGATTGGCGATAGTCCCATCGTTGACTTCATGTGATTCATTTCTAAATTACAATATTTTTTTTACTGGTCTTACACATATCATACCCAGAATATCCCGGGGGCCTACGCTGAAATATCTCTTAAATGCCGAAGGTGCGGATTCGCACCTTCATGCACAAAACCAAAACAGATAAGTGACGCCGTGGTAAAGTGCGAATTCGCACCTTCCTTCAGACACTTAAGAGATATACAAGCTACTCCGATCACGCAGATATGAATGGTTGAAATAATAGTGCGTTATTTAGGCTGTATTTATTGAAATTATCTTTTTAATGGAGAAGGCTTATCATAACATCCTATATAAGTTAGGATTTGAGAGAAGAAAAAAATTACAAAATCTGTTTTACAATAATGAAAGTGAGATTTTTATGTTGAATAAACCGTTCAAAACATGTAAAATAAAAAAAGAATGTAAACATATTACAATTGTGTTCTCTTATGACTCTTTTCAAAAAAGTGAAAGATTCACAATGCCTGATACATTAGATCTTTTCAAGTCCATTTGTTATGCTACCATGTTTAGGCTGATAGATGAAGCAAATAATAATTTCCGTTATGATTGAATCAGAAGCGTATCCATTGGAATATCCCTAAAAAGCTGAAGATTGGAAACAGGTCTCTCGACTGTATCAGATTGTTTTTTTCTTATGTCATAATATTATTTGTTACCTTTACATGTTATCGTACCTAGAAAAGTACACCCATTTTTTTATATTTTTATACACATTGTTTTTGCAGGTAGGTGGCAAATTATATTCGAAGAAAAATGACAACGACGACGAAGAAGAAAACTTACCTCCACTTCCACCTCCACCTCCACCAACAAGAGTAGTTTCATTTTCGATTGATTGACTATTGAGATTTTACAATCAGATTTGATTTCCTGAGTGAGAATGACATTTTAAAATAATGTCAGAACTTTAAATTTTAGAACATTACATAAATTGATTGCTATTTCCCGCAGATGTCAGCACAATCTTGAAAAAAATCAATAAATGTCTCACATTTGACTCGCCACGACCATGTCATTGATAAACGTTGCAGATAAATAAGACATGTCGTCGACAACACTTGTTGTTACATTTTTACAAACGCGCCGATTACTGTTAATCCGAATTCGATTTCTTGCACTCGTCGACTGGGCCCATGATAGTACGGTCATGTCATGAAATGAAAGCAACATTGCAACGAAAGCAATACTCATTTTTTGCAATACCGAAAAAAAATTGGTTAGAACCTCGCGAACCATTCGTATAATTTTGCAAATAGTAGATATACTTTTCATCAATGGAGTTTTAAATCGATGGTGAAAATTCCATTCTGAAATCTATGTGACTTGCCACCGCAACCATTTCTACTTTCACGGCAAGTGTTTGTACTAATATTCTCATCGGTTTTGATACGTCACATTCAAGCATATTGTCGAAAATGTAAGTCGGTAAGTCATCATTCCATTGAATCCTTCTCTTATTGTAATAATTGTGTATGACATGTTTGTCACCACCTCTCTCCATACTATATCCGTAACTGTCTATACTCGTTGTTTTCAGTTCAAACACCTCCGACCCTCCCATGGAAATCGACACGCACATTGGGGTTGTTGTGAAAAGAGTGGCGTTTTTCAAAATGGTCATGAAAGATTCATCGCTATTTATCGCAACCATACTTGTCCAAACACTCGTGTAGGGGTTGCCTCCATCTTTGGATCCTTTTGCGAGTTGTTCAGGCGTGAACATATTATTGAGACCGTCAACTCTGACTGTGTTTTGGTTAACGAATATAACATTTGGACATGGTGAATTGGTAGGCAGACCACATTTCACTGTACCTAATATTGATGGATACCGTTCAGTATCACCTCCATATCCTGCTTCATTGAGTTGATTTGGGTCGCCCAAGTAGAGTCCAGTCGAGGCATCGACTTCTTCTAATCGTCGGCGTGCGTTTCCCGCTAAATTAATATTGGATATGAATTCAAATACACTACCACCATATGCTACTACGTTAAGTGTTTCTATAATTTGTACACCGCTAAGCGGTGTGGTCGATGATATTGTAGTACTTACTGTACAGAATCTATCTGGAAGTTGCGCGAATTCTTGATAACCAGTTCCATCACACGATGTGCTATTTTCAAAATAGACAGGACCATAATACAGATTGTTTTCATGTATTTGAAGTGCTATTGACGGTATTGATGATGACGATGGCGGTGGCGAAGGTGGTGGTGATGGAGACGGTGGTGGCAAGGGGGGTGATGGAGGTGGGGGATATGGAGGAATATGAAGTGGTGCATCAATGTTTCCACAACATTCACTCATCTTGTACAAACTATTGATCGATTCGCATGTATACAAGTGCAAATGTGTAGGTAGTTTGAATCCGGGTAATGTGGTGGAAGTTGGATGATCGCAACACTTTGCCGTTTTATATACATATTTTAGAGATGTGCAAGATTTTATGTGAAAGTAACTCATGCTTTTTAATGTCCCATATTTTAATTTTTTATACACGTCAACACAAAATGGATTCATGTCCTGTATGTCTTGAAGATTTGAATACAAAAATAACGGTAAACATTCCTTGTATCGAACAAAAATCGCATGTGTTGTGCATTCGTTGCTTTGTGCATCTGCACCATCGCGAATGTCCACTTTGTAGAAAGAACTTCGAACACCTTTTACCGAACATAGAAGCACAAACACGAATGAATCTCATTGAATTCTTGAGATTGGCAGATAACGTAAAGACGCTTTTACGTGTGGCCACAAATCCATGATGTAACGATCTATCGTCGACACGTTTGCCCATAATTCTTCACCCCGATACACTGGAAAATTTACCAGCACGCAACCACTGACGGAAGCTTCAATGGGAATATCACGATGGCCAACATGTAGAACCACCTTGTCGTTGGCGTTCTCGACGTTGTCATTTAACGTTGATGTTACATAGAGTGTCGCAAATCCATCGAATTCGACAGAATGAATCCATGTACCGTGAGTGTTTAGATTTTTGTTGAGTAAGACTGCATCGACTGGACGAACCGACATTTTGTTCCTTTGGTGGAACAGGAGCGACTCCAAAATACTGATTCGTAATCACACTCGAGGGATGTGCCGTTGTTGCAACTTCAAATGCGCAGCTTTTATAAACAGAGATCACAATGCCGCTGTCAATATTGGTCATCGTTTGAGACGCATACTTGATGATATCTTGGATAGTCGTGACGAACTGTGCGACTACGAAAAGGTTTGTCAACGCCTCGAAGTCCATTTGACACCGGCGGAGTGATTCTATGACATATGACCATCTATACAGGTGGTTATGCAGTAGAACTGTTGCAATAATCATCGGCGAATGGTTATGCAACAGGCTTTATGGGTTCTCTCCAAGAAAATGAACACATCGCAGTGAATATGTTTCTTAACAACGAATCGCCAGAAAACAACATAAATGTAATTGGTTGTTTCATAGTAAAATAATTTAATGTGGATTCGAATCTGATAATCTAGACAAAACCATGCTTATTTTCTTAACGTCCAAACAAAGTTATAAAATCTGTTTTACAATAAATGAAGCAAATGAAGATTAAAAAATTATACGAGCAAAAGTAAAATCTTTAAAATAAAATAAAATGGAGGATTTTCGCGAATCCGCACGCAAAAGTAACATAGTTTCAACTCTAGTCATAGGTGGTACATTTGGTATCTTTCTAACATTTGGTAATGCATGGTCGGATTTTTTAAAGGAAGCAATCGTTTCATTTATGCCTAATCACGATAATGAAGTGGTACAATCTTTAATTTATGCTCTTTCTTCTAGTTTTTTCTGTGTTCTTATATTATTTCTGTTGATAAGATTTGATATTTACATGAGCAGAATTAAAGTATATCCTCCTCGATTCGCTTTTAATAACCGTATGACAAATATTAAAGATACATTTAATAATCGTGTTAAAGAGGTAGAAGATGTCAAAATAAAAAATGTAGTAGAAGAGCGCAAAAAAAAGCAGAAAAGGAAATCAAGAGAATCATTGGGAAAGCGTTAGTTTTTGTAATATCTTTTTCCTTTTAAGATAAATGGAAAGTGTAAAATATATTGTGTTTGGTGGAGGTGGTCAGAAAGGTTTATTATACATAGGTGCTGTTAAAGCGTTAAGGCAATATATGAACTTTGATTCAGTACTAAAAAATGTCAAAGGATTTTGTGGAAGTTCAGTTGGAGCTATTTTTGCGGTGTTGATGATCATGGAGTATACAGAAGAAGAAATAAATGAAATGGTGATGCCATTAGTGAGCTCTTTTGATAATGTTGCACCTCAAATGGATGTTTCACTTTTTATTTCGAATTATGGCTTTGATGATGGTTCAACACTAAAAAAAAGTCTTGCAAAGATCATCGAATTTAAAGGTTTTTCAAAAGAAATAACATTGAAAGCCTTTCAAAGATTTTTTAATGCTGAAATTTCATTCATTTCAACAAATTTAAGTACGCATGAAAAAGTTGTTCTTTCTGCAAGTACTTTTCCTGATATAAAACTAGTTGACGCATTGTTTATGAGCATGTGCGTACCTTTTATGTTTGCACCAGTGCATTATAATGGAAATATTTATGTTGATGGTTGCTTAATTTGTAATATTCCGGATATTTTTCCTGTACATGAAACAATGATTTTGTGTTTTGATCGAAGTTATTTTCCAATTAGTGCATGGAGTTCTTATATATCTCAGTTGATAACAATTTCTGTGTCTTTATTAGAGGTAAAAAAACAAGAAATGTTAGAGTCATGTGCATATTCTATCATGCTGAAATGTCCATCATTCATGAAAGATAGCTTTGATAGAAATATGAATAGCGTAATTGCATACAAAATTACAAAATATGGTTATGTGTATACTTTACTAAGGATAAATTCAAACATTACTGTAACCATGGAAATACTTCTGAAAGTGGTGATAATGGCATACTTGAATTTTTATGCAGATTTATCCATTGAATCCGCTGAATGTTTGTTGTAAGTTCTTTAACTTTAGTTTGCAATTTTTCTATATAAAATAATATGCATGTTAAAAGTGTGCATGCAACAATTAAATATATAGTAAATCTTTTGGAATCTTCCTTCTTTTGATCAATCAATTCGTTGATTATAGTTTCAAAATATTTGCTGTAGTCCTTTTCTTCTCTTTTTTCTTTGATTTGTGGTACAATTTCGTTTTCTCTCTCCGATAGTGAAATAGATTTTTGTGCTGATACTTTATGTTCTGGAATAATCGGCGGTGTCTCAACAAATTGTGAATCATTCCATGCATCATCAAATGAGACTGACATTATTATCTGTATCTATTTTTTTTTTTTTCGTTATTTCATTATGAGTTTGTGAGCTTACATATTATTACTCCAATAATTACGCCCATAAAAATAGATGTTGGTTTGAAGTCCTGTGAAGTCGCACTTTTGTGATAAAAATATGCATCTTTCATTCTGGATTTCACATTACTTTGAAACATGTCTACATAATTTGTTTGATTCATATTACTACATTGTTTTAAAAAAAATTAGGAGTTCACAATTTGTGTTCATGATTTTGTGTTCATGATGGGAACAAAAAAAATATATAATATTTTAAATGAGTATGAATTTGAAAGATAAGTTTGAGTCTATTTTACACGATACTCCTTCTGCTGGCACTTTTCCAGGCGCTTATCCGTCGAAAATGAATCATTCTTTACCCCAAAATAGTTCGTATTCAGGAAGTTGGAAAAAAATATTACAAGTCTTCATAATAGCCGTTGTTATTGCATTCTTGTGCGGTTTAATTTATTTGAAAGAGTGTTATTCATCTAAATTAGAGGAAAAAATAAAAGAAAAATTTCATTTTATCGAAAAACATGAAGACAATGAAAATTCACATGAAGAAGAAATAGAGGAAACCGACAACGACCCATTATTTCAACGTTTTTAGTTTACTTTTTAGTATCACAGTTTGAAACTAAATCTCTATCCCAAGTAGCCTGAAGTGCCATAACATGAGCTGGGTTTTTCATTTTACATATGCTGCTAGTCATATTATGAGCTGCACCTGCTTTACAATCAATGTTTTTTCTAGATACAGTTGATACTCCTAATCTATCATATTGCATTTCAAGTTTTGTGTTCAATGTAACTTGGTTGAGACCCTCCACCTGTAAGTCAGATCCACCTTTGGGACAGCTATCTGTCATTTTAAATACCGTAACATTTTTTTTTACACATCACGAAAAAAATTAAAATTGTGTTCTGTCTCGTTTCATGAATAAAAAAATATTTTAGTATAAAAAACACAACCATGATGAATGGTTATGACTCAGAGCGGGTAAATAAAATTTCACAAATCATGCCTCAGTTTGCCAAAGTTGCAGAACCGGGAGATAAAGTCTGGATAGGATTAGAAGGTGATCCTCTTTTTAGCTTCAAAGGTGAACGTCCGTCTGCAGAAATTTTAAATGTTGAACATAGAGCGAATGACTCTCTCGTTTCGTTGAAAATGCAAGATGGGAGCGTTAATCAATACAGTACCATGTCATTAGCTGCAGATCAAGTCTGGGAATTTGACGATGTTACTTTCAGAAATGTTATGGAAAGACAAACAAAGATGAACGCCCTTTCAGAACCTGAATACAGAGGAAAGGAAGGAAATGAAATTGGTCTTCTTCGTGCAGAAATAGAAGATTTAAAAGAAACGTTAAATTTTGAGCGTCAAAATCAAAGAAACTTTCACAATACTATGATTGCTAGTATGAACGAAATGGCAGCTGATATTTGCAAACTTGATTCAAAAGGCGAAAATACTGAATTTTGTCGTGTTTTGAATAGTGAGTACACAAAACTTATAGAGTCGAGAGCTGAATCTGAACTTCCTGCATACAAAGGAACAAATGAAGCAGAAGCAGAAGCAGAAGAAGAGGAAGAGGAAGAGGAAGAGGAAGAGGAAGAGGAAGAGGAAGAGGAAGACTTTTCCGCAGACGACACTGATTTCTTTTAATTTACCAAATTAATTAAAAAAAAAAATCTTCTGTGTGGAGTCGTTTGTATATTCCACTATTGTATTCTTTACAATCTTGTGTGAAAATGCAAGGTGAACATTTATTTTTTTTAATATTGAATATTGTATTCTTTAAAAATGTCTTCCACTGCTCATCATGAATATATTGTTGTGCAATTCTAATAATAAAATACTCATTTTTCAAAGCCAATGTTTCCTTCGTTACATCATTTTGCATCGTTTTCCATCCAGATGACCATGATCTCACAGGCTTAAAATGTTGTGGTCCATCGAGTTCTATAATAATATTATCAATACAAAAATCGAAGGTGAAATTCGAACTCCATGGAAAATGTGTTTGATACTGAAAGTTGTACTTTTCATCGTTTAAAAAATCAAACACTTTTTTTTCTGATATATTATTACATAAAATGCAATTATGAAATAACATATCGCTAGCTCTTTGAGAGTATTCTCTAGAGCATTTTTTACATTTTCTTTTTATCTTTTGTATCGATGTTTTCCATACCATGTTGGGTGGAACTACATTCGATTCACTCCATTCTTGTATAATATTGGGTTCAGAAGCAAAAGTCATTTTATGGCAAAAAAAACATTCAGAATTACCACAAGGTTTACATGTCTTTTTTTTACTACAAAATTTGCATTTTTTTTGTATCAACACATGTTTACAAATGCTACAGTTCATCTCATTTATTTTTAATTTTATTAATTTTGATTTACTTTTTCTTATCTGATTTCTTCTTCTTCACTTGATCCTCCTCCTCCTCTTCCTCTTCCTCTTCCTCTTCATCATCATAACCATCTTCAACCGAATCTTCATCACCACTAAAATCTTCGTCTTCTAATGCTGCCTTCATTTCATCGTCAGGAATGTCACACAACATCATTTTTTTATATTCTTTGCTTGAAAATATTTCATCTTCGTATCGTGTAGTTGTCTTTCTGGCTCGTTTTCCAATTATAATATTGCTTTTATCAATACAATCATCAAATGGCTCTTCTACCATTTTTACATCATCTTCAGTATCATTTTCTGCTTCTTCATTCTCATTCTCATCGTCATCATCATCATCATCTTCATAGTCTTCTTCACCTTCCTCCTCCTCATCGCCTTCAATAAAATCAGACATTTCATCATCATCATCATCATCATCATCTTCTTCTTCTTCTTCTTCTTCTTCTTCTCTGCTCTTATACTTTTCTTTCTTCACTTCGTATTCTGCTCTGCTCTTATGCTTATTTTTCTCTTCTTTTGATCCCGAAGAATTTGGCTTTTCGACGTCCTTGGAAGTGCTCTTGGAATCCTTTGGCTTTTCGACGTTCTTGGAAGTGCTCTTGGAATC
>MDSX01057599.1_pt1 | contig 14855 bp, 16 predicted proteins | sample 811141 | NCBI WGS metagenome assembly MDSX01 (sample SAMN05326642, study PRJNA326480) | marine metagenome | isolation source: seawater | place: Atlantic Ocean: South East | collected 2010
CATGTCTCTGAGGGTCGCGTTGTGCATGTCCGTCTAACACGCGATCATGATGCTGGCTACATACCCTACGGCGTTATCCACTCGTTCACTCTTATCTGTGCTCTCCGCCTTGGCCTTGTCAAGGCTCAGACCAGTGCCATCTACAGGGACTTCGTCAAATTACCTCTGTACGAGGATATGGCCCCGTGGAATATTGCCCTAGCCGCAGGGTCCGTCGAGTATATCGATTACGATACACGTGGAAGGGTCTACGACGCCTACGTCAGAGAGAGTTATCGCGTGCTCTCAGTCCTAATGAACTACAAGCGCACTGTCTCTGACTTCGGTATGTGCGGTGAATCAGCCCATAACCCGTATGGCTTTGGCCAAGTCTCTTCCTGCGTCAAGCCTAGGACTTTTGATGGGAGTTGCGACAAATCTGAAGTTCCTGTCCCATGTGATGATGGCAACTGCCACTCAGACTATATTTCCTGCCTCCGGGCCCTTGTGAATACGCGCCAGCTAGGTCCGGATGCGAGAAACCCAACGCAAAGAGCTGGCCCTCGCCCCATGGCCGGCGTGGTTGACTTGCGGCGGGGTTTTTGAGGAGGTTTACGCGGGGCTATTCTTTTCGCTGGCCGTTGGTCTGTGCGGCACCGTGCCGAGTCTACCTAGGGCAGCCTCCGTTTAAGTACTAGTCCCGACTAGCCTACTGTGCGCTTCATTTTGTTTGAGCTCTAGAGCTCGAACGAGTCGATTCTCAACACCCCCTTTTGTTTGTTGTGGGTCCGTCTCACGAAACCTGCACGAAACCCCATTTAGGATACCACAAAGGTGGTAGTATTTTTTTAGCTGGATCTCAAGAGCTCTCCCGGGCCGAGATTACCTTAAATTTAGGCTGGGCGGAGTTCCTAGGGCTGAGCATTATCGGGGTTACCTAGACCCTACGGAGGCCCTTAGGGTGTACGTAGGAGCTCCAACGTGCGTGGCATGTCACAGAACATACTCGTGCTGCCCCTGAGCCTTAGCTCGCTAATAAGTTAGCTTGCGACCTACTTCACTCAGGGCCCTTTCCCTGCAGGCTCCGTATGGGGCACACCCGCCCAGCTGCGACTCTGGAGCCCACCGAGAATGGACTGGGGCTTTGCTTCACACCACTTGACCTCCGCGTCGCCCTGACTCTGCCCTGAAATAGATTTTTTTACTGGAATTTTGAATTGATGTGTCACAAGATACAAGTAAAATAAATCGTTAGGTTGTTGGAGAGATTTGCACGAGGGTTTTCAAGCGAAGGTTTTCTTCCTTCAGACGCAGATTGTCGAGAACAGTCATACCTGGCGCGGCCCTGCGATCGCCGATTTGCATTGGCAAAGATAACGCAAACTGCCTAAACCCTGTGAATGGAATTGCTCTAGTGATGTCACCGGATGCTTGATCGTCCAAGGTTCTTCTCGCAATTTTGTAGCTATCATGTAGTAAAAGTGTGTACTCATGTAGCATATCTCGGTAGAGTGCCTGGTGTCTTTTGAGTTCAGACTTCAGTAGGCAAGTTTCAGTTTTGAAACCGCGGCCTTGTTCCATGCATACTAGTCTGAGATGGTCGAGCTCACAGCGCATGGCGTTAAATTCGCCATGGTGGCTGGAATGTTTGGTCGTCGCCACTGACCTGTGTCGCTGCGCGGGGGGGGGGTTGGTGTGTGTGGGGAGCATGTACACTAGGGAAGGACCTGCATATTGTCAAGAAGTTCCTCTAGTTGAAGACTAAATTGTTGTTGATAGTGAGAAAATTGCTCTTTCATTAATTTGGCGCCTTCACTAAGGTGTTTGCATCGGTCGGCCATGCTATCCACGTTGCGCTCAGTTTCTGTCAGTCTATCGTGCTCACCTCCCACTAATTGTACGACCTACAGGCACACCATGATATCCTGGCGACATCGACCTGTTCCACCTGTTCTGCAAGAGACTGGACGCGAGCGTCAACATCATTGATCTGCTCAATAATATTTTGGCTGGTTCTCTCGACTTCTAGCTTAGTGGCAAATTTTTGTGTGGCCCGTTCGAGAGTCTCAAGGTCTGCCAGGGCTTGGTCTAATTGCTTCTGTTGGTTCTGAGCTTGAAGGTCGATTCGTGATCGCAACTCTGCACAACACGAGACTCAAGTACTGCAACGCGGATAAACCGAGCCTACCTGCAGGCTGAGCCATGTCGGAGAACCCTCGAGGACTTTCGCCTTCCTGAGATGTCGCCGTGCGTGATGTTCGTGGCAAATCAGCAATCGCCTGATCTAGTATGCGAGTTTTCATGCCTCGGATCGATGTCTGCTCATCAGCGATTGGTTCTATTACGTCCCCTGCAATATGAGATTGAATCACTTGGTCTCGTACAGAAGTAAGCTCCACAAACGTGCTGTCGGGCTCTTGGGTGATATGTGAGCTCTCTGGAGGTTTCTTGACGGGAACCATCACGATGTCAGCAGTTGAATCAGTATCAGTACCATGTGCAATGGTTCTGAGCTTATGCAAATCAAGATCATTTCTCACTTGTTTGCCAGTTTCTATTGGTAGCTCCAGCGCATGGTCGAGGGGTGGCCGTGTTTGAATGCAGTCTGATGACGACCCTGCAGTCCCCGGCGTGGAAGCTCGGGTACTTGCGTATTTGTGGACTGACTCCAAAGTATTGATGCGGGTTTCAATATTAACAAACTGATCTTCCAATGCGCCGAGCTTATCGCTAGTCTCGTTCATCCATCTATCGATCCTAGCCGCAAACGCCAATTGCTCCCGTTTATAATTTGAGTCGTCATTCGCGAACGCAGAGAAATCGACGACATCAGGGTTCACAATTATATTTGGCTCTGCGAACCGACGATACACCCAGAGAAACGACGATACACCAAGACGAATCACGTACCTCCAACAGCGAAACCTGTTTGCGCTTGGCGAAACTTAAGCATACGATGAATCTCATCGCGACTGTATGTGTTGGATTTTATCTGTAAAATTGCCGCTTGAATCTTGCGTGTTGCTATCTTTAGCTCGCTGGCATTTGCCTAGGCATTACATATGTAATCACTTGAACGATATCAAACTCATGTGATGACCTTAAGCAGAAGTGCGGCTTGGAAGCCGGCTTCTGTCACAAAGTCTTGCATGAGTCGTTCTTGCTTTTCATGTCGTTGCTGCTCGTTGCTTGCGGAGTTCACGAGGTTCTGAACGGTTTGCCGCCTGTGTACAGATAGGCTGATATGCATTGCAATTGACAAGATAGAGTACGACATTTGATGATTGAGCCGGTCCTTCTGGATACTCTCGACTATTGGAGGCATATGGCCGTTTTTTGGCAGAGTACGGATATATCAGGAAGGATATATCAGAGCCAGGATATTCAGGATACAGAGGTAGAGAGTCTTCTCTAGTTAGAGGAATATTTCTCCACAGTGTACTTTATTTCTCCACAGTCTATGCTAAGGGGAATTACGAGGCTGCACCTACCTCCGAGGCCCGGGCCGCGCTTCCGACTCACGGCAGCCCGCTCGGCGGTCGGGGTGGCTTTCCATGACCCCTAGGCGCAAGCCTAACCGTCGGCGCCTCCATCGGAGGTGGTTCCGGCGTCGGCAGCCCCGCGGCGTACAAGTCCGTCTCATACTATAACCCGCGGACGGAACGAGAACCTTTTAAAACGACGCGCGCGTGGAAATTCGAACCCACAATCAAGGGCAGAGGACGTCCGGAAATAGCATCTCAATTCCACCCGGGAAGGGCGAATTCGTACATAAACCACACGAAACGACCGTCGACCGAGGGGCTGCCCCGTTCGACGTCAAGGTCTCCACCTGACAGCGATGTAACGCGACGCACGCACGATGTCGTGGGCGCTGAGGCGCACTGTACCGTTACATCGTTGTCAGATCGACTCCGGACCCCGGGGCCCCGATCGCACCCCATAACGTGCGCAGCGGCGCTTCAGCGCGATTCAATTCAGCGTCCGTAGGTTAGTATGTGTCCGTGGTCGTGGCGCGCACCACCATCGATGGCGCTGGATACGCCCCTTGGTTTGGGCGCGACATGGGTGTGTCGGCTGGGGAACGCCATTTCCCTGTACTTTAGTCGATCACCCCGCCGCGCACGCAGGGGTGCCGCCGGCGCCACTGGCGGAGCAAACCCAGCCTTGTCGACACCGAATTAAATGGCAACGGTAACCAGTTCGCTTTACTCGCAGATGGAAAAACTATGTTACAAGGTTGTCTCGTGTTCTGGTGCCGATTCAGATTTCCCAGCCACTGAGCTCAACGTACACACACCACACACCCGAGGGTGGCAAACTCCGCGCTTCTGCGAGTATGTCGGGCAACGTGGTACGATAGTGCATAAAACTAAGCTTAGGTACCCACAGCATGTTGTCATAGAATTGGCGCAAGACGCGATCATTTCCCAAATCCAATTGCTCAGTCACCAAAACAAAATAGTGATACACTAGCAGCGTTAATTGCAGATCCCTGCTTTGATTTACGCGGGCTCTAGGCCACTCGCGTGGAACTTTTTGTTGGTTCTGGCACTTGTGGTACAGAACCCAGCCTATGGACGAGACTTGGTTATATGTCCCTCGATCCCAACGAGCGGAGCCAGTGATCTCCAGTGTATCCTCATTAGTTCTGTTCGAATATTGCATTTTTAGGCACCAGGCTCGTGAGCTGAAGTCTGTGTATGTTGATGCAAAGGGTAGATATTTAAAATTTGTGATGCATTGTTGCCATGTGAATCAGGCAAATTTATTCAACCAGATTGGTATTGTTGCATTGAACGCAATTTGCGTGTCATCATCTGTGGAACTCCTGATAAATTTGAGGCGCAGGTCCTTGGAGAGTATGTCAAGAATTCAATCAATTCAGCTAATGAGCGCAACCCAGAGAAACCGAGTAGCTCGTTACCACGCCGCGAACGCATCGATGATCTTGCGTTTGACATGAATGTAATACGCACGAGTGTACTACTAAGTTTTTCGATGTCATTTTATGGTTGATCCTAAAGGTTGATCCTCGCGCGGGCCGGCTTATACGATCGCTGCTTATAGCTAAGCAGACAGCAATCGAGGATGAAGACTACGATGCAGCGAAGCGAATCAAAGCGGCAGAACAGGAACTACAGGCCCTTGGCGGGCAGCTGGCACAGCTGGAGATATCAAAACGCGTGGCAGTCCGAGATGAGGACTACGATCGCGCCAAGCTCCTTAAACACGAGGTTTCCGGGCTTCGGAGACACATTGAAATGGCTTTAGAGCAACATGCTATTAGGACACCTGTAGTTGAGCCCCATGACGTGCCATCATCAGCAACCTCCGAGCACTTGAAAAAGCCTGATCCTGCAGCCGTGTTGATGCCCGATGAATTCGCTTCGTCCCAGGACTCCAGCCACGGGGCCGTGCCTTTTGGAAACCCGTTTCCACGTACGGCTGTGCCAACAGCGATGGCGATTGGGAGTCCCGTGCCCCCGCTATCAGTCGACGGAGACGCGGAACTCGAAGCTGAATTTGATGCTAGCCCTCAGGCATCCGCCTCGCCACTGGGCCTCTGCGGCATGCAATCGCCAGAGCCACCGGTTAAGCTGCCTGAAAATCACGATCAAGAATTAGATTACACCAACCTGGCGTCCGAGTTTTCCTCTTTGAAGTCAAGCCCCAGTGCAAGTAAAGCTGCGAACGTTAACAACGTTGTTGATTCATCTGTTGGTGACGCACCACGAACCGCCCTGGGAGGTGTGCCGAATTCAGCTGAGCTGCCTGAGCCCGAACCTTTCGCAGCAGATTTGGGCAGTGATGTGGATATCAATTCCATAACTGCGCTGATTGGTGATTACCGCGCGCGATGTCTGTTCTCAAAGAATTGGACTTTGCGAGAGGCGGCTCTCGCAAAAGCACGAGTGCTCGTTGACGAGGGGCACTGGGAGAAAATCGAAGATATTGAACGGCTATGTGACATCGTCAGAATTGGTGTTCATGACAAGATCGCGCAGGTGTACCTGACGTCACTCGCGTTGCTTGATGATGTTGCTCACAAGTTGGCGGCGCGTGGATTAAAACGTGCCGACGCCTTTCCCGTGCTTGAACCCGCGATTGCTGCTGTCGTTGCCAAGCTTGGGGACAACCAACCTAGGCTTCGTGAAAAGGCGGTTGACGAACTACTGTCCCTTTCACACTGCCGCGTTGTGGGTGCAGATCGTGTTGCCGAGAAAGTGATGCGGTCGCTAGCGAGGAAGCGCCCGCCGCACAACAACAAGTGGCGCCCTATTGCAACACGCCTTGAATTCCTGAAACGTCTCGTTTTTGACTTTGGAGTTGAAAGCCGTGACGTAGCGAAGAGAGGTCCCCATGCGCTGGTTCTAGAGTCGATTGTTGCATTTGTGGAGGCGCATGGCTGCGCCTCGCATACATTTGAGGAAGTTCGCACGGCTGCTAAGGATCTCATCGTTGTTATATTTGTGACCGCATCTGATGCAGATCGTGCACGACTTCTTGACCCTTTTCTTGAGAAACTGAGGCCTAAACAGGCGGAGGAGTATCGAAGTGCGATTGATCGCGGTGGTCTCCACGACCGAGCTCACAGCCCGAATTTAAAAGACCAGATTTTTTATGAGGGAACTCCACGCGCAAATGGACCTGCACCAGCGCAACCTCTGAATTTAGATGGATCTGCGATTACTCCCATCGCGCTGACTGTGAAAGCACCCAGCACAGGGCTTGCTTCAAACACATCTCCGAGGCGAAATTTTTCCAGTATCCGAGGCGAGGGTGACGACGAGTAAGTTCCAGAGTTAGCAGGGGACAGAGACTTATCAATTAAGCTAGATAATAAATGGCCAGGTCACAGAGGAGTGACGACCCTGAAGAAGAACGTTTTCGTGACCAGATAATGAAGCAACTCGAAGAAAAAGCATTCTCTGCCAACCCCTGTGTGTTAGCTTTTACAGAATTCATTTTGATGATATATACCGCTCGCCAGGTGCAAGAAGCGTATGAGATCCTCCATGATCATTTTAGTGGCACCACCCAAGCCGACCCCATCAAAGAGAATGTTCTGACAGAATGGGTAAATGAGGTATTTAGCATGGCCGAAGTAGTGATAGCGTCTATTTCACGTCGACGCGCGCCTCACAGGTCGGCATCGATCTGCAGGATGATGGCAAGCTCACGCGAGACAAAAAATTGTGGACGGTTGCAACTTGGCTATTTCAGTAATTTCGACCCAGGCGAACCCCTCTCGCAACGATTGGGACCCCAGGGAACCCACCATGTCCTTGAGAATGCTACGCCGATGGCCAGGGTGAGCCAGGAAATTCGACACGGCCTAGTTGAGCCCCAGAGCCAGGAACCGGACCCAAGGGGCCGGGTCTGTAAGTTTCCAGGTTCGCGACTAGAGCCCCCCGTGCTTAAATGCGCCACACCTGGCGCTATCTCTGTCGGGGGAGCCCGTGGGGCCCGTGGGCGGGCGGCGGATGCGAAGCGGGGCCGCCGGCGAGTGGGGCCTGTAAAGGACGCCTCAAAGGGAGTTAACTAGGCTATCCCTTCAAGTTTAGAAGCTGGGTACTTGGAGTTTAGCCTGGGACTCACCACCAACACCACAGCCACCACACCGACGTACCGCCGGCGAAAGTAACAAGATAAAAGCCAAGATAAGGGGGGAAGAACAAGGTACAATATCCAAGATGAGCCAACGAGAAATAGCCAACAACTAAGGGAAGCAGCCCGAGCGAGCCCTAGGCTATAGCAATTCCCCAACTCCGATGATCTGATTGTCATAAACCTGCGGAGGCTAGGCCCCTGGAAGGCCCCGTAGGCCCTCGGCTGTCGCCCGGTCTTGGAGGGAGGCTGGGGAGAAACCTCAGCCGGGGGAGGATATGACTCGGATGATACTGCGGGGTGATACGGGGGCCAAGTCACTTTGGCGGTGAGTCCCGCGGGCGCCGGGCGCCGTGGCGTGGTACTTCCTCCTGACTAGCCTAGGTAAGTAAGGACTAGTATCTCTTACTAGTATGAACACGGCATCTCACCGGAGGGAGAACGGGTTCTGCAGCTTAGGCGGCATCTTCACGTGGGCCTTGCTGTAGTTGGGCCTGGTGCTGCTTTAGAACCTCAAGGGCTTCGGCGACTTTCATCCGAAGCGCGTCTGGTGACTCGAGCAAATGAAGGAGCTCTGAGTTGTCCATTTCGAGAAGCATGCCCGTGATCTTTCCAGCCAGCTCTGGCTGAGTATGATGGATCAAAGGATAGAGCCGCTCACCAATCATGTTTTTCTGGAGTGTAGGAGAAGCATTGGCTAGTGCAGAAAGCGTTAACGGGTCTTCAGGAGTGCGACGTGGTTGATTTGCGCCTGCTGGTGGCGGCTGCTGCAGGGGCAAGGGAGGCATCGGTGGTGCGACACCAGGGCCACCAGGGAACCCCTGACCAGGCTGCTGGCCGACTGTAGCAGGCATAAGGTGCGCCTGTGGAGGAAGCTGTGGAATACTAGGCGGCATGTTTGCAGCATTGCGCGCATTTTGGGTGTACTTGTATTGTTGCGCACCCTGACCCTGACCGCCTTGACCACCACGGTTACGTGAACGGCGATTCGACCCCCCCTGACTACTCATTTGCTGCATCTGCCCTGGGTGCATTGGGTAGCCCCCTTGGCGGGGTGCACCACCATGCCCGAAGCCAGCGCGTGGGTCCGTCATTGGTCCGCGAGGTGAACCACGGGCCATGACATAGCCACGAGCATTTGGCGGTACACCAGCGATAGGCACTCCAGGATGACCCTGGGGAGTCATGCCCATGGGGTGGCCATTAGGTGCTCCAGCTGCATACATGATAGGCATAGCAGTGCCGTATGGTGCACCGAGGTGTGCTGGATGAAGACCCTGAGGAGCGTGTGGTGGCACGCCGGCAGGGCCCATAGCACCAGGATGTGCTCCATAAGGGGCTGTTGTGCGACGCTGTGCGTGTTGCGCTTCTAGCTGTGCACGACGCACCTCTTTTCGCTGTGCAAGAGCAACAAAAATTGGCTTACCAAGGACAAGCTTATTGTTCATCTCTGTGACAGCCTTGGCTGCTTCTTCAGGAGAAGAAAAACAGACAAATCCAAAGCCACGAGAGGTACCAGTGGCTGGCTCGCGCATGACCCGTGCAGACGTAATGGTACCATATTCAGCAAAGTTTTCTCGCAATTGATCATCATCAAGTCCATCATCAAGGTTCTTGACGAAAAGGTTCACGCCTTGATATTTCTTGATGCGTTCGATTTTTGCTGCATCAAACTTGGCTTTGAGCTCACGCTCGCGTTCAATCTTCTTTTGGGCACGCCCCACAAAGAGCGGCGCTTTCAGGGTCGTCGGTGCGCCACCGGCCTGTCCTGGAAGCTCTGCAATACCGTTTAGTGCATCCATGGCAGCAACTGCAGCGTCATGAGCCTCGAAGTTAACCCAACCAAAAGCAGAACCATCAGCAGCGGCCGCTGCCTCTGCGGCGTCTGCCTCCTCACCACAGACTGCTGCTAGTGCTTCTTCTGCGGCTGCGACTGCAGCCTCATCACCGGCGTCAAGAGCAGCACGCTTTGCCTGTTCGGCTGCCTCGCGTGCTGCAGCTCGTGCCTCAGCATTGAGGGCAAGATCTGTAGCAGGCTTGACTACTGCTGGAGCCTTTGAAGGTGGTTGTACCTTGCATGAAGTTATGGCACCGAACGTCTCGAAAGCCTTGCGAAGCGTTTCTTCATCCCAGTCAGCAGGAAAGTTCTTCACATAGAGGTTTGTCCAGTCTGATTGCCCGGATCGTTCTGTGCGTCTTACAAAGTGGCCGACATATACCTCCTTGTCGCAGATAGTCATCGAATTTATTTTGTTTATGGCGTCTGTTGCTGCATCTTCTGATTCATAGTGAACATAACCATATCCCTGAGAACGTCCTGCCTCGTCCGTTGCCACCTTACAGGAAAGGATGTTACCAAAGAGCGAGAACGTATCAAATAAAGCTTTGTGATCGATGGAGGCATCCAAATTTTTGACGAAGACATTGCCAACACCAGACTTGCGCAACGTTGGGTCCCGCTGTGACCACATGATCCGGCAGGGTTTTGACTTAATCAATGTGTAATTCATTGTATCCAACGCCCGTTCCGCGTCAGAGACGTTGTGGAAGTTGACATAGGCATAACCGAGGCTCCGTCGCGTCACGGCATCTCGGCATACGCGGATCGATGCAACTGGACCGACTGTATTGAATATTTCGAATAGCAGTCCCTGAATATTTCGAACCGGAGTTATTGAAGCTTTAAGATAGATATATCGCACCTCAGAGGCATCTGTGGCGAGATCACCGACGTACAGCGAAGCAGAATGAAACGGCACCGTAGACCCACCTAACATGCTTCTCCGGCGATCTACGCAATTTTTTTATCGCTAGCAAGATGCTACAAGCAAGCACCGGGATAAGCCGGGGACCCTGGCCAATAGTGATTGGCGCCGTTTGGGATGCACGTGGCACCGAGGAAATCGCAAGGGCCCTGAAAGGCGTCGATAGCGACCTTGAAATTTTACAACGGCGTCGTCCTTGGGCCGCTGTGGCCTGCGAAAGACACGGCAAGTTGCAGTCAGCATACTCCGACGACCCCCACCGAACCACCGGGGGAGAGACCGCGCTGTGTCAACCCCCCAAAGGACGCCCTTGGGGTGTGGCTCTCGGGTACAAACGGACAGGCGTCGCCAGGGGGGCACCGGTCTTATCGGCATGCACCCCAAGTTTAGGGTCATGTTGAAGGCAAATTGACCTCCATGTATGCGGCTGTACACTTTCCAACTGTGCTAGATTCTGAGGCTCTGCATTATAAGCCAAATTTTATTCTGTAGGGGGGCCCGCTCCTCACGTTCGCCGCTTTATGAGGCTTAGTGCAAAATCTCTCTTGGGGGATACTCCTCCCTGTACACGCGCCTTCCACTGGGCTAGGCAACGCGGGGCTGGGAGTGTTGGGCGCCACCCAGGGGACTTATGTGCCTTTGGGGCTGTGGTCGGGGGGGCTCCCCTCCCTTGTTGACGTACACATTCACCACGACCAGCGTGCAGCCGGGGCGTTGACGGCATCAAATATTCGGTTTTTCTTTTTTGCGATCTGCGACCGTCTCCAATTGAAGACTGCAGGATTGGTGCGTGTGTGTAAGCGCGCCATGCGTGAATGTATGTGTGTGCTGTGTGCATGCGTGCGTGCGTGCGTGCGTATGTATTGCTATGTGTGGTTTACGCGTGCAATGTAGATGAAAACGGGGGCAGTTAAGATCTCCACCATGAGGACGCCAACAGCAACCTGTCGCAAGTCTACTCCCAGAGGCGCATATCTGCTGATAAGCCACGCCGTCCCGTCCGCCTCCCAGCTGTGCCCCGCCCTACCCAGGGTGGCAGTCAGATACTCTGTGTCATTAAAGGGGTGGAACAGCGCAATCGAACCCAGGGCTGGCATGCATAATTTTCTAAACATCATATCAAACTCCATGCATTTTCCATTGGAACTGGTCTGATAAGGTCCGCGGTGCCCGACTGTCTGTCATAATATCGATCATACGCGTCTTCATGCCCTCGGTGATTCCAACATCTTTGGTCCTAAGCCAGAGCTCAATGCGATACACCGGATGGGAACCCTTTCCACCAGATTTATCAACGACGCGTGCACCGCAGATGTGATCTTCAGTATCGATTGTCTCACCTATTAGACCCAGAACGAGATTTTGCCACCATTCATCGATCATATCCCCCTCATTCCCCCGACCACTCTTGCGAAGATTCCATTCACCACCATTGATGTTTGCAGAATCCTCCCATTCGGGTGCTATGCCTTCTTTGAATATCGAAAATGACTCAATGAATCGATCTTGTGGCGGCACTCCGACGCGCTTCCGCGCCTTTCCATCGTAAAACACATCGGACGGTGGAGGTATGTGTACATAGTTGTTCCAAAACTCTTCGACTGTGCTGAAGCTGAATAATTTTTTTTGCAGGTTGGCCCATTCTTGCTTGGTCATGGTTTTTTTCTCGGAGGTCCGATGCTCCCAGAATGCCCAGGTGTGCTGTGTTGGATGCGCATTATCCATACAAAATCGCTTTTCAGCGAACCAGAGCCTAGAGCTTTTGCATCCGATGAGTCCCTTGGGTGCCCGCCCCCCTGGCCTGCAGCGGCGCGGAACGCATTCGCGGCGCGCGGTAACGTGCTCAGACCGCACGCTTTGCGCGTGGTTCAGCGATCGCGCCGTTCTCGCGTTCTGCATCGATTCCAGTGCTTGTGCTTCGCGTACGTCGGGCCAGAAGGGCTTGGAAGCTGCTGTGAGCAGCACTAGGTCGCATCCGCGCAGATTCGATGCGAAGCAACCCACGCGTCGTCGAGCAAAGTTACGGGCACGTTCAACACATCACCCGGTTGACTCAAACCGGTTTGGAAGGCCGAGTTGTACTCCTCGACGGCGACCATAGCCGGCCAAAGTTTGAAATAGCTCGATCCCGGAAAAATTTACCTAGGGTATTCTCCGTATGTAGGATATTCAGGATACAGGGGAGAGAGACAGAAGATATACTCGAGTACGAGTTATCGCCTGTCGCTGACATCCTCTCTATTATTGTACGCCTGGAGCGCACCCCAGGAAAATCTTCTCCTATCCAGCCGGCCCTATGCTTTTCCTGGGGGGTCCTAGACTAGGCTAGTCCCCGAGCTGGGTGGAACCCATGTTGAAGGCACACCCAGCTCCTAATCCAACTATATCATTATATATCTGGTATCATTCCTTAATATTATGCTTGGACGTGCAAATCGGTCGATGTGCGACGATTGGTCACTGACGTCTAGGCGATGGCGCTTCCGTTTCATACCGCGCAGCTTTTCCTCAATTCAGATGATGAGAGTAGATAAGCCACCGTCTTCTTCGAACGCGAGAAACGCATATTCCCCGTTCTTCGTGCAGTATGCGACCATTGCGATTCTCTCCGTCTTGTGGGGCGGTACTGTAATCCTTTGCGCCCACGCGACCGTGACTAGTGGACGCCACGCGAAAAGCAGTGCAGGACAGACTGTGTCTAACATCGACAGAGATGGACATGGAAATCATTTCTGCCTTGGTCACGTGGCCTATGGGGAGAGGTCCGAGTCCCCATCCTACCATTTGCAATTGAGCTGGAAGATATCGTACTGCAATAGGTACCTTGAGCTGGGCACAGCGACAGCAAGCAATAAACGTGAATACGCAAGGCAGAATCGGTACACATTTGTTCCTATCGGCGCACAAGATTACGAGTGCCTGTTGATCAAGTACTGCCCATCAATCGCCGCAGAGGCACGCCTCGCAGATCCGATCACAGGTGCCAAGTTTTGTGCAATGAGATATGCTCTCGCAGAGCAAGGCTGTGATTGGATGCTGCTCACTGATGTAGATTCGGTTGTTATCGACACGTCTGTTAGGATCGAGGACCTCATCGGAAGTGACGCAGCGCTCCTGCCCACTGGAGATGCGATCCCAGACGTCATCTGGTTCGTCGACGAGTCCATAGTCTCTAACGCGCAGGAAGATACAGAGAAAGAGGCTCATGCAACTGGAATTGTAGCACCGTGTGGAGACGTGGCTCTCTTTGCCGCGAGCCTAAACATGGGCGCCTTCCTAATGCGCAGGTCTACCTTCACATCTGACCTATTGACCCACAATGTCCTCGCACTGAGCTCCATGGGAGCATCTTTCCTGACCGAATCTGACTGCAGCACCGCAGGCCTTGGTGCGACTGGAGAGGACCTATGTGCGTCCAACTCGGGCGTTGAAGAATGTAGCATCGGCTGTATCCATCGTATGCACCCTGATTGGCTTGAGAAGGCTCAATGTCTTTCCACATTGCCAACTGATGTCCCTGCGGTGCTTGCGACTTTTAACATGGCCCCCCCTTACCTTTCCGGCCAAGCTGGTGGTGGCACTCTCCTCGCCAACTGCATCGGGAGCGTTTCCCAACAAGACAATATGGACTGCATCAAGTATGCGCTTAAATTGAGCCTAGGTGCCGTGGGAAACGTGGACAACACCGATTTGTCAACAGCTGGGCGAGGATCCAACCAGCAGGTTTATCTCAAGTATGAATGAGGCCTCGGGGAAATGCGCCTATCGAATCTAGCGGGATAGTAAACTCCGGGACGGGGAAGCAGCCTGGTGGGGCTGCCCTGCCGTCCGAGGGTGAACTATCGAGGTTACGCAATGGCGGTACAGACCATGGTCACCGCCACCGGGGATTTGGGGGCGTAACCGCAAAAAACCGTAACCGTAACCGTAACCGTAACCGGGATTTTCAACGCCTTACCGAAACCGGACCGGAGCCGGTTCGAGGCTTTACCGTCGCGCGGTACGGTGCTGATGGCTGCTTTCAGGCCCCCCACGCCTACCCAGCGGCGTTGTGCGACTTCATGTGAGGTTCATGGCTTTCGTCCCGCACGCACTCTGGAACTTTCCACCGCGCGTCGCCATCGGTAAGATTTTGCTTACTTTCAACAGGAGCCGCTTCCGACAGGAGCCACGGTAAGCTCACCGCGGCCGGTGAGTTTAATTGGAGGACCCCGGCTCGTTATAAGCAAAACGCGTTTGGGTTAATTTATTGAAGTAGTAATCGAAAACCTCATCGAAATCATCCAAAACGGCATCGTTTCGACGCGACGGATAACGCTGCGATATGTGATGCGCCGGCACCCCGTCGTTTTGCGCCAGGTGGTGCACGAAAAGCGCGCGTGCTGCGCCGGGCAGCGACGACGGGGGGTTCGGGAGCTCAAAAAATCCTGCTGGCGGCATTCTGCGGCGAGACTGTCGATCACTGCGACTGCGGGGCGCGCCGACTCGATTTTTGCATTC
>MDSX01006605.1_pt1 | contig 14851 bp, 11 predicted proteins | sample 811141 | NCBI WGS metagenome assembly MDSX01 (sample SAMN05326642, study PRJNA326480) | marine metagenome | isolation source: seawater | place: Atlantic Ocean: South East | collected 2010
AAATTGTTGCTGTAATCGAAGAATAAAGGAGAATTATAATGTCAGCAAAAGACGTAAAATTTAGCTCAGAAGCTAGAGATTTAATGATGTCAGGTGTGAATACCCTTGCAGATGCAGTTAAAGTTACACTTGGTCCTAAAGGTAGAAATGTTGTATTAGATAAATCATTTGGTTCGCCGGCTATAACCAAAGATGGTGTTTCTGTTGCACAAGAAATCGAATTAGATGGAAAGTTTGAAAATATGGGCGCTCAGATGGTTAAAGAGGTTGCCTCTAAGACTAACGATATTGCAGGAGATGGAACTACAACTGCAACTGTGTTAGCTCAGACACTAATTTCAGAAGGTGTTAAATCAGTTGCTGCTGGAATGAATCCGATGGATCTTAAAAGAGGAATTGATAGAGCAACTGAAGCAGTTGTAGCTACACTTCAAAAATCATCACAGCCTTGTAAAGATAGTGATTCAATAGCTCAAGTGGGAACTATTTCTGCTAACTCTGATGCATCTGTCGGTGCTATTATTGCTGAGGCAATGGAAAAAGTTGGTAAAGAAGGTGTCATAACTGTTGAAGAAGGATCAACACTCGAAAATGAACTGGATGTTGTTGAAGGAATGCAGTTCGATCGTGGCTACCTTTCGCCTTACTTTATAAATAATCAAGAATCGATGACTGCTGATTTAGAGCAACCATCCATTCTTCTTCATGATGCAAAAATTTCTAATATTCGTGATCTTCTGCCTGCTCTTGAAGCAGTTCAGAAGGCTGGAAAGCCATTATTAATCATTGCAGAAGATATTGAAGGTGAAGCTCTTGCAACTCTAGTAGTTAACAATATGCGTGGAATAGTTAAAGTGGCTGCGGTTAAGGCTCCAGGCTTTGGAGATCGTCGTAAAGCAATTTTGGAAGATATAGCTGTCCTTACTGGAGGTACTGTTATCTCTGAAGAAGTCGGTTTATCTTTAGAAGGAATTACTGAAGATCAACTTGGTACCGCTAAACGTGTGGAAATTGGTAAAGATAACACCACAGTTATTGATGGTGCAGGTGCAAAAAAGAATATAACTGCAAGAATTGGTCAAATCAAAACACAAATTGATGCAACCAGCTCTGATTATGATAGAGAGAAACTTCAGGAGCGATTAGCAAAGCTATCAGGCGGTGTAGCGGTTATTAAAGTAGGTGCTGCAACTGAAGTTGAAATGAAAGAGAAAAAAGATCGCGTTGATGATGCACTTCATGCAACTCGAGCTGCTGTTGAGGAAGGTGTAGTTCCTGGAGGAGGAGTTGCATTCGTTAGAGCTATCTCTTCTCTTGATAAAGTCGAGGGAGACAATAGTGATCAAGATGTTGGAATTAACATTTGTAGACGTGCTTTAGAGGCCCCTTTAAGGCAAATTGGTAGTAATGGAGGTGGTGAAGCTTCTGTTGTTTTAAATGAGGTTCTAAAAGGAAAAGCTAATTATGGCTACAATGCTGCAACTGAGGAATATGGTGATATGTTAAAGATGGGTATTTTAGATCCAACTAAAGTTGCACGCGCAGCTCTCCAACATGCTGCAAGCATCTCTGGACTTATGATTACTACTGAGGCAATGGTAACTGACATGCCTCAAGATGCTGCTCCAGCAATGCCTGATATGGGCGGAATGGGTGGTGGTATGCCTGGCATGATGTAGACTATTGATCTGTAGATAAAAGCCCCATTTTTTGGGGCTTTTTTTTGGTATTATGATTTTAAATAAATATTATCTTAAATATGTCTAATTACGACGCATCCTCGATAGAAGTTCTTACTGGCCTGGAGCCAGTCAAAAAACGTCCAGGCATGTATACAGATACTGAAAATCCAAATCATCTTGCTCAAGAGGTGATTGATAATAGTGTTGATGAAGCTGTGTCTGGATACGCTACCCAAATTAATGTTACACTTCATCAAGATAGCTCTATGTCAGTTGAAGATAATGGAAGAGGAATACCAATTGATATTCATCCAAAAGAAGGTGCTCCTGCTGTTGAAGTTATCTTAACAAAGCTGCATGCTGGAGGAAAGTTTTCTAATGATTCTTATCAATTCTCTGGTGGTCTTCATGGCGTTGGAATTTCCGTTGTTAATGCTCTATCTAGCTCCATAGAGGTTTGGATTAAAAGAAATGCTAAACACTATTTTATGAAGTTTGAATCTAGTGTTAAATCAAATGATTTAGAGGAAATTGGATCTGTTGGAAAGCGAAATACAGGAACACTAATTAAATTCACACCTGATGCAAAGTACTTTGATTCTGCTAAGTTTTCAATTAATAAACTTAGACATAATCTAAGATCTAAAGCTATTCTCTGTCCTGGCCTTGAAGTTAACTTTAAAAATGAAATTGACGAAACTGAGGATAAATGGTTATTCAAAGATGGGATTAATGACTACCTTCAGGCCTCTTTAGATGGACTAGAGTGTATTCCAAGTGCTCCTTTTGTCGTGGCTTTTAAAACCAAAGAGGAACAGCTGGATTGTGCTCTGACCTGGACTGAAAATACAAGTAATACAACAGCAGAGAGCTTTGTGAACCTCATCCCTACTATTGGAGGTGGAACGCATGTTAATGGTCTTAGATCAGGACTAACTGATGCTCTTAAAGAGTTTTGTGAGTTTAGAAGTTTAATACCAAAAAATATCAAACTTACTCCTGATGACGTTTGGCAAAAAATTGCATATGTTCTCTCAATTAAAATTCTTGATCCACAATTTTCAGGTCAAACTAAAGAAAGACTTTCTTCTAGAGAGTGTGCATCATTTGTCTCAGGAGTAGCAAAAGATTCTTTTAGTTTATGGCTAAATCAACACACAGATATTGCTGAAAAAATAGCTGAATTAGCTATTTTAAATGCGCAGTCTAGATTAAAGACAGCCAAAAAGGTTATTAGAAAGAAAATTGTAAGTGGTCCTGCACTTCCAGGAAAGTTGTCAGATTGTACCAGCTCTGATCTTGAACAAACAGAGGTTTTTTTGGTTGAGGGTGACTCTGCTGGTGGATCAGCAAAACAAGCTAGAGATAAAGACTATCAAGCTATTCTTCCACTAAGAGGTAAAATTCTCAATACTTGGGAGGTAGATTCTACAGATGTTTTAGCTTCTAATGAAATTCACGATATCAGTGTTGCTATAGGTCTAGAGCCAGATAATAATGATCTTTCTGGGCTCAGATATGGAAAGATTTGTATTTTGGCTGATGCTGACTCTGATGGACTTCATATTGCTACTTTGATTTGTGCATTATTCGTAAAACACTTTCCTAAACTTGTTAGTCAAGGTCATGTCTATGTTGCAATGCCTCCACTTTATCGAATTGATGCTGGAAAACAAGTGTTTTACGCACTTGATGATTCTGAAAAAGATGTGATTGAAGCAAAATTATTGAAAGAAAATAAGCGGCAAAAAATCCAAGTTCAACGCTTTAAAGGTCTTGGCGAGATGAATCCTAAACAGCTTCGTGAAACAACAATGCAGCCTGATACAAGAAGACTTATTCAGCTTACTCTTAATCATCCGCTTCAAATTACAGAGACCATGGATATGCTTTTATCCAAGAAAAGAGCATCAGATCGTAAATCTTGGCTTGAAACTAAAGGAAATTTAGCAAATCTATAAAACCCTAATTCTTTTATCCAAAGGGATAGATTCAACAACATTCATATATCGATAAATATTTAAAAAAATTACCAATATTTGAATGTTTTTGAAGATAAAATGGAAACTTTTAAATAATTTAGGATTTAACTCAAAATGAGTATTGAAGAAAGAGTACGAAAGGTTGTAAGTGAACAGTTAGATGTTAGTGGTGAAATTGATAATAATGCTTCATTTATAGACGATTTAGGCGCGGATTCATTAGATACTGTTGAACTTGTAATGTCTCTTGAAGAGGAGTTTGATACTGAAATTGCAGATGAAGAAGCTGAAAATATTACAACAATTCAACAAGCGATCGACTATATCAACGCTAATACATAATATTCTTCATAAAATTAATTAAGGCGTTTACTTTTAGAGTAAGACGCCTTTTTTTACGCATTTTTTTGTATATCAATGGCTTTTAAATTACTACCTTAAATTAGATGAATCTATTATGAGTAAAAGAAGAGTTGTAATCACTGGACTTGGTATCGTATGTCCAGTTGGGAATAATGTTGAAGATTCATGGAAAAATATTCTTGATGGTGTTTCTGGGATTTCTTTGATTGAAAACTTGGATACTGAATTACAGGCTGTAAAATTTGGAGGTGCAATAAAAAATCTAGATGTATCTCAATATCTAAGTCCCAAAGAGGCAAAAAAAATGGATGTTTTTATCCATTATGGTATGGCTGCTGGAATACAAGCATTCGAAGATAGCGGGCTTGAGGTTACAGAGTCCAATGCAGAAAGAATTGGTGTTGCAATTGGTGCTGGTATTGGTGGCATTTCAACGATTGAAAAAACAGCAGACCTTTTTAGAGAAAAAGGACCAAAAAGGATTTCTCCCTTCTTTGTGCCCTCCTCAATCATAAATATGGTTTCTGGAAATATGTCAATCAAATATGGTCTTAAAGGTCCAAATTTTGCCATTGTTACTGCATGCACCACTGGAACTCACAATATTGGTGATGCATCAAGAATTATTGAATATGGTGATGCTGATGTAATGATTGCTGGTGGCACTGAAATGTCATCAACTAATTGTGGCCTTGGAGGCTTTGCAGCTGCCCGAGCTCTATCCACAAGAAATGATGATCCCCAAACAGCATCCAGACCTTGGGATATTGATAGAGATGGATTTGTACTTGGTGATGGAGCTGGAGTTTTAGTACTTGAAGAGTATGAACATGCAAAGAAGCGAGGTGCTCAAATCTATGGTGAGCTTTCTGGATATGGAATGAGTAGTGATGCTTACCACATGACGCTTCCATCAGAAGGTGGAGAAGGAGCTGCTAGATGCATGAAAAATGCGATGAATAATGCAGGCATAAATCCTGATCAAGTTAACTATATCAATGCCCATGGCACATCTACACCAGCTGGAGATATTGCTGAAACAGATGCTGCAAAGCTAGCACTTAAATCTCACTCAAAAAATATTGTTATGAGCTCTACTAAGTCAATGACTGGTCACTTGCTAGGTGCTGCAGGGGGTATTGAAGCTGTATTTACGGCACTTGCTATTAGGGATCAAATAGCGCCTCCAACTATTAATATATTTAATCAGGATCCAAAGTGTGATCTTGACTATGCCGCTAATGAAGCGAGAGAAATGAGGATAGAAAATGCAATTTCTAACTCTTTTGGTTTTGGTGGGACTAACGGTTCTATACTTATATCAAAAGTATCTTAAAGCAGCGTTAATCTTCCCCAATGACAATAGATGAAGCATTAGAGAGTTCAGAATTTGGAATCATATTTGCAACAATGTTAAAGATTCTTTTTGCACCATTTGTGACACTATAGAAAGCTTCCTCTTTAAGAATAATTAATTTCCAACTATTATCATCAGATTCAAATTTAAACGCACCACCGATGATAGCCAATGCAAGAATAGCACCAAGAAGATATTTAATCATTATTACTTTTTATTCAATCTTATTGAAATCGTATTTTACCAACTTTATCAACATTAAACCGAAATTCCAGATACTTTCAGTAGTCCATCTGCTTTAGGATTACAGCCTCTAAATTTCACGTACTGCTTCATAAAATCAAGGCTCCCTCCAATTTCAAGAATCTCTTTTCTAAAATCATTTGAAGATTTAGAACCAATACCCCCATTACCTCTAACATATTCATATGCATCAGCCGCAAGGACTTCGGCCCATTTGTAGCTAAAATAACCAGCTGCATAACCACCACTAAAAATATGTGTAAATGAATTAAGAAAACGGTTCTCTTTGATAATTAAAATCAAAGAAGTACTCTCTCTTACTTCACTAAGTATTTCATAAGTATCATTTTTTGAGATATGAGTTTTGATATCCCATAAAGCAAATTCACATTGTCTTAACATTTGTAACCCTGACTGAAAATTTTTCGAGTTAATAATTTTTTCAAAGAGTTCATTAGGAAGTTTTTCTCCTGTTTCCCAATGACCTGATATAAGATCAATGACCTCTCTTTCATAACAGAAATTTTCCATATATTGACTTGGAAGCTCAACCCCATCCCAAGGGACTCCACTTATTCCAGCAGCACAAGGAAAAGGAACTTTTGTCAAAAGGTGATGAAGCGCATGACCAAACTCATGAAAAATAGTCACAATTTCATCAAAATCAAATAGAGCTGGTTTATTCTCTGATGGTGAATTCAGGTTGCAAACTACAAAAGCTATCGGTATTGAGTCTTTATAAAGTCCTTGATAATCAGACATCCATGCACCACCTCTTTTATTTTCTCTGGCATAGACATCTAAATAGATTTTACCTATAAGGCCATTTTTATCATTAAGCTCTATAACTCTTACATCTCTGTGATAGGATTCTTCATTGATTATAGTTAACTCAATTCCATATAGATTTTGAATTGTTTCAAATAATCCTTTAAATACACTTTTTTCAGGAAAATAAGGCTTTAAATCAGAGCTTTTAAAGTTAAATTTATTTTGTTTTAGTTTCTCGGAGTAGTACATCAAATCCCATGGCATTAACTTATGTCCAGCAAAATTCTCTAACTCATTTAATTCAGTTTTTGCCTGAGGCAAAGATAACTTGATTAAATTGTTGAGAAAATCAATTACTGCATTTGGAGAATCAACCATTTTTGACTCAACAGAATATTCAGCATAATTTGAAAATCCTACTAATTTTGAAAGTTCTGAACGTAACTGTAAAATTTCATTCATAACTTTCTGGTTATCAAATTTCTTTGGAGTTATACCTATATCAGAGGCCCTAGAAATATAGGCTTTATATACCTCTTCCCTAAGCTCTCTGCTATCTGCATATGTCATTAAATCAATATATACAGGCATTTGTAGATTTATCTGATAGCCCTTTTCGACTCTAACCTTAGAAAACTCTGCCTCACTGAAACCCTTTAAGTCTTTTACTGAAACAGTCTTTTTCCATGAATTAGTTGCTTGCAGAACATTTTTTGAGAATTTATTACTAAGCATACTCAACTTCTGTTTTATTTCCTTGAAGCGAGCAGATTTGTTATCATCCAATGCAACGCCAGATAACTCAAAACCTCTTAGTGATTCTTTTACAATATGTTGTTGCTGTTCACTTAAGTGGGTTTTTTTGACTCTCTTAAATGCGTGATACAGATCTTTATTTGCACCAAGATCGCTGTAGTAATTAGAAATTAAAGGTAATGTTTTTTCATACTGTTTATTAAAATCATCCGAAAACATGACAGAATTAAGGTGTGAATTTACACTGATTTCTTTTCCAATATGGTGTTCAGCCTCATCAAGAACAGCTATTACACTCTCCCAATCTTTACCTTGACAAGCAAGGCTTGATTTACTCTCACCTGAAGAGATAGAATCACTAATTGATTTAACTATGTTTTCTTGATTAAAGTTAGGAGAGGGATTTTTTTTACTCATTTTTATAGTATTAATTTTTTATATTTTAATTTTAAAATAAGGTATCAAAGAGATTATGGAGTTTAGAGATAGATTAGGTGAACTTAATTATCTTGCCTATTTTGAATAACTACTTCATAGCCTTGCTCCTCAGGCTCATCATCAATCATTTCTGGTGGAAAACCCACTCCTAGAACTTTTTGACCTACTTTTTCTTCTAGTCTTTTTATGATGTTGGGAGAGAGCTCACGAGACCCATATCGATTTTCACCATCTTTGAAAATGTCTACAATCATAGGTGCGATTTCTAAATCAAGGCCTTTACGCTTTGCTAACTCATTAAATATACCCACATCTTTGGAGACCAGGTCCATTGTAAAGCTTATATCTCTACTTCCATTTAGAATTACCTGGGACTCCGTCTCATGAACAAATGAAGTGCCTGAAGAGGCTTTAATAGCCTCATAAGTTACATTCATATCGATTCCAAGAACTTTCATAGTTGTGAGAGCTTCTGAGATTGAAACAAGATTAACTGTTGCTAGATAGTTAGTCATTACTTTGAGAGTCGAAGCTGTTCCCAAATCACCCGTATGGAGAACTCGTCTCCCCATAGTTGTCAGAATAGGGAGAGCTTTTTCAAAAGCCTTTCTTTTGCATCCTGCAAAAATTGATATATTTCCTGTATCAGCCCGATGACAACCTCCAGAAACTGGACAGTCAATTGGTAAAGCTCCTGTCATCTCAACGAGTGTTCCTATTCTTCGAATTTCTGCCTCATCAGTTGTACTCATTTCTAGCCATATTTTTCCCTCACTCAAACCAGCTATAATGCCATCTTTAGACTCCATTACTTCTGAGCATGCCTTAGGAGATGGAAGACAAGTAATTACAATATCACAATGCTGAGCCATCTCTTTTGGAGAGCCACTTCTTGATGCTCCTCGTTCAATAAAGTCTTTTACTAACAAATCATCAAGATCTCTCACTGTAAGATCAAAACCATTTCTTAGAAGACTTCCCGCAAGCTTGCCTCCTGCATTACCCAAACCAATAAATCCTATTTTCATTTAAATCTCCTTAGCACTTAATTAATCCTCATCAACGTAATAAGGCTTTTGATTCATTGAGAGGTGAAGTTTTTTACCCTTATAGGGTGAGTTTGACTGGACAACATCATAATTCAAATCAATTCCAAGACCAGGCTTATCTGATGGAATTACATTTCCATTGCTCCATTCAATAGACTCAATGAGAACTTCAGAATGAAAACCTCCCCAAGTCTCAATACTTTCCATAATCAAAAAATTAGGCGTTGCAGTGGAAAGCTGAATACTGGCTGCTGCACCCACAGGGCCATTATATAAATGCGGCGCAATCTGAGCATAAAAAACTTCAGCAAGACTTGCAATTTTTTTAGCCTCAAGAATTCCACCTACCCTTCCAAGATTCATTTGAATGATTGAGGCAGCGTTATTTTTTAGAACATCAAAAAACTCATACTTCGTTGTGAGTCTCTCACCAGTTGCTACTGGAATTTTAGTTTTTTTAGAGACTTCAGCCATCGCAATTGATTGACCTGGAGGAACTGGTTCTTCAAACCAAAGAGGGTCAAATCTTTCAAGTCTTTTTGCAAGTCTAATAGCCGAAGAAGGTGAAAGTTGACCATGAGTCCCAATGAGGATATCACAGTGATTGCCAATTGCATCTCTAACTTTTTGACAATAGTTCTCACAGTGACTGAGTCGCTTCATGGATATTTGATGACCAGAATATGATGAATAAGGTCCTGCTGGATCAAATTTGACTGCAGTAAACCCCTGCTCCATTAATCGAATAGCAGACTCTGCTCCTAGTTCTGGATCCTCATAATTAAGAATACCATTTTTATCCCTTGGATATAGATAGGTATATGAACGAAGCTTTTCATGAACTTTGCCTCCTATAAGCTCATAAATAGGCTTATTTGCTTCTTTTCCGATAATATCCCAACATGCTATCTCAAGTCCACTTAAAACCCCCATCATGGTCAAATCAGGCCTTTGAGTAAAACCACTTGAAAAACACTCTCGATAAAATCTCTCTACGTGATGAGGATCATGACCCTTAAGATATCTTTCAAAAACGTCTTCAATCCCCTTAACAACAATATCTGGATGAAAAGATGCTGCATAAACCTCTCCAATCCCTGATATTCCACATTTGGTTTCAATAGACAAGAAAATCCAATACATTCCACCAATATGTGGCTCTGGAGTTGCAACGACGTAAGTTTTTAATTTATTTACTTCCATAAATGGCTAAGAAAATAACAAGATGGGTTAATTTTTATACAGATTCAAAGCAAGAAGCAAGCTATATTTTTACCAATCATAAAAATTAATCACTAATTATTTCTCTTTTTGGTTTTGCGAGGCGCTGTAATTTTTTCCAACTTGAATCAATCCATACATCTACTTTCATAGGTTTTAATGGTGCTTTACCTAGAACTGCATCGGCCATTTTTTCAGCCAACATAATTGTAGGACCATTTAAATTACCATTTGGGATTGTAGGAAAAACTGATGAATCAATCACTCTTAGACTATCTATTCCAATTACTTGACCCACATTATTGACTACTGTCATAGGATCGCTGCTTGAACCCATCTTACAAGAACATGAAGGATGATAAGCACTCTCAACGTTTGCCCTTACCCAGGAATCTATTTGGTCATCACTTTTAATCTCCATTCCAGGGTTAGCCTCACCACCATTAAACTCATCAAGAGCCGGTTGACTCAGTATTTCTCTAGTAAGTCTTATACAATCTCTCCAATCTTGTCGATCCTGATCAGTTTTCAAATAATTAAAAATGATTGATGGTTTTGCAGATGGATCTGAGTTTTTAATTTTAATACTTCCTTTACTACTAACTTTATTAACCCCTGCATGAACTTGATATCCATGACCTTTCATAGCCGTATTTCCATCATAACGCATTGCAGCTGGCAGGAAATGATACTGGATATTTGGCCACTGTATTCCAGCACGAGAACGTATAAAACCACAAGACTCAAAGTGGTTAGTTGCACCTAAACCTGTTTTTGCTAATATCCATTGAATACCAATAAGGCCCTTACTAAAAAAGTTTAATTTACTATTAAGTGTAATTGGTTTCTTACAATGATATTGAAAATAGACCTCAAGATGATCCTGAAGATTTTCACCAACCCCAGGAAGTTCATGGAGAGTTTCTATGCCGGCACTTTTTAAGACTGACTTTGGCCCAATTCCAGATAATTGGAGAATTTGCGGCGAACCAATAGAACCAGCACAAAGAATGACCTCTTTTTTAGCTTTTAATAGCTCTTTACTTCCATTAATTGAAAATTCCACACCTGTAGCTTTTTTATTTTCTAGGATTATTTTTTCTACAAGAACACCAGTTAAGATTTTAAGATTTAATCTATTTTTAGCAGGCTTAATATATGCATTTGATGTTGATGAGCGAACCCCATTTCCAACAGTCATATGCATTGGTCCGAATCCTTCTTGTTGCTCAGCATTATAATCCTTGGTTTCTGGATATCCAGCCTCTTTACCAGCATTAATGAAAGCTTTATAAAGAGGATTTAATTTCATATTATTACCATTTGATGTAGATAAAGGCCCTTTCCCGCCACGATACTTATTTTCACCTTTATACCAAGTCTCACAGCGCTTAAAATAAGGTAAGCAGTCTTGATATGACCATCCTTCTGCACCAAGCATCTCCCATTCATCAAAATCTTTTGCATGACCTCGAACATATACCATTCCATTGATGGAAGAGGAGCCCCCCATAACCCTACCTCGAGGGCAGTGCATTTTTCTATAATCTAAATATGGCTCTGGTTCAGTATGAAATTGCCAAGCAAATTTATCAGTATTCATAGGATATGAAAGCGCTGTAGGCATTTGAATCATAATGTTCTTATCATTCCCTCCATTTTCAAGAAGAATGACATTATATTCACCTGATTCACTGAGTCGATTCGCCATAACACAGCCCGCTGATCCAGCCCCAACAATAATGTAATCAAATTCATTTTTCATTAAGATCTTCTCTTTTATTTAATAAGGGCTATCGACATCATCAAGTCGAACAAAAATACTTTTCAACTGAGTATAGCTCTTTAAAGTTTCAGGTCCATTTTCACGCCCAATTCCCGACTCTTTATAGCCACCAACAGGCATTTCAGCAGGGGAATCGCCCCAACTATTAATCCAACAAATGCCTGCATGAAGCTGATTAATTACCCTATGGGCTCTACTAATGTCTTGAGTAAAAACTCCCGCAGCTAACCCAAACTTTGTATCATTTGCCCTTCGAATAACTTCTGACTCGTCATTGAAAGGTAAAACTGACATAACAGGTCCAAAAATTTCATCAATTACATGAAGATCCCTATCACTACAATCCGCAAAGATTGTTGGCTCAACAAAGAATCCACCTTTAGTTTCATCTGAAATAAATCGATTTCCACCGATCATAAGCCTGGCATCTGATTTTTTAGCCTTATCGATATAACTCAAAACTTTATCAAGGTGCTCTTGACTTATAAGCGCACCCATTTGTGTCTCAAGTTCCAGCGGGTTACCAATTATAATTTTTTTAGTACGCTCACATGCAAGCTCAAGAAACTTATTATAAACTCCTGATTGAACAAACACTCTAGTTCCATTTGTACAGATTTCCCCTTGAGTGTAAAAATTCGCTAAAAGAGATCCAGATACAGCATTTTCTAAGTTAGCATCATTAAATACAATTAAAGGAGACTTACCCCCCAATTCAAGAGTAACCTCTTTGAGAGTCGACGCTGCATCAGACATGACTTTTTTTCCAGTAGAACTTTCACCCGTAAAAGATATTTTTGCTACTCTTGGATGTCTTGTTAAGTATTGTCCAACTCTGTAGTCTCCTAGAACAACATTAAATACGCCCGGAGGCATACCCGCCTCTGTATAGATTTCAGCTAGCTTTAAGACACTTAATGGAGTCTCTTCAGATGGTTTGAATACCATTGAATTTCCTGCAGCAAGACAAGCCGCTGATTTCCAACAGGCAATTTGAATAGGATAATTCCATGCTCCAATACCAACACAAACACCCAAGGGCTCTCTCTTTGAGATAAAAAATGTATCAGCATCTAAATCTTGCTGAGAGCCCTGCATTGCAGGTACCAATCCAGCATAATATTCAATGACATCAGCTCCAGTGTGAATATCGACACAGTTTGCTTCCTGAAGTGGCTTTCCACAGTCTAGAACTTCAAGTTCAGCAAGCTCATCGTTCCTTTCACGAAGAATTTTGACCGCCTTAAGTAAAATTCTGCTTCTTTCAAAAGCAGTCATCTGACTCCAAATAGAAAAACCTTTTTCAGCAGATAATATTGCTTTTTCAACATCACTCTCATTTGCCTGATCAACAGATGCAATAACCTCACCATTGGCAGGATTAATTGAATTGAAAGTTTTTCCAGAAGATGACTCGACATAATCACTGTGAATATACAAATGGATTTTCTTGAGCATAAGATTCTAGAAAAAAGTCAGAGGTAGTTTTTACTAAAACTAATGATACATATGAAAACAATAAGAAACTAAAAATAATTATTCAGAATATATTCTTTTTATGAGAAAAAAATAATTGAAACAATAAAGAATAAAACTTAGTCCCAAATCATTGGAATACTATGGCATTACTATATTTCTTAGCTGTTCATTAAGGAGATCTAAGAGCGTTATTTTTTGTTTTTCATTGAAGCGAGTTATCGGACCAGAAACTACAATTGCACCAAAAAGTTTATGTCTAGTAGAGAGCACCGGAACAGCCAAAGCAAATAGAGAAGGGTTGTGCTCATTAATTGACAAATAATATCCTTTATCCCTAATATCTTTATAAAAACCTTTCTTATCTTTTTGGCGCTTACCGTAAGCCAAGATAATCCGTCCTGAAGCTCCTCGATTTAAATCTAACCTAGACCCTTGCTCGATGTTATGCCTAACCTCATCGCGTGAGTGCGCTCTATATAGACAAATACGTTTATCATCTTCCTCAATAAAAAATGAACATGTTTCTCCTGAAACGTCACGAATGTAGTCAACTATGGGACGAATCTGCTCAAGATGATTACTTTGCGTGTAAATAGCACTCAAATACAAGGCCTGAGTGCCAAGTACATAATCCTTATTTTTAAGACGCGACACATAGCCGTATTCTTCAAGTGTTGAGAGAATTCTATAAGCAGTTGAAACATTAAAGTTCAGTTGGTCACAAATCTCTTTGATTGAAAACGTTGACTTGTCTAAGGAAAACATTGAAAGAATTTGTAAGCATTTTTCAATAGCATTATATTTTTTATCAATAGATCTTGACTTCATTTAATTTTCATATTATGAAATAATAATATTATATAGTGAAATATATAAATTATTATTAATTAGATTGGTATTATTCTAAATTATTGTATTTAGTTGTTTTTTCATGAAGTTATATGCAGTATAAAAAAATTATTTCTTTCAAAAAGCTAACAAAGTTGTCATAAATTTTAAGTTTTGAAATTTTGATTAATATTATTAAATACACAAATAAAATGCAAATAAAAGGAGAATATAGTGAGCAGAAAAGATCAAATTAAAGTACTGGAAAGTGACTGGAAAGAAAACCCAAGATGGAATAATGTTAAAAGACCATATTCAGCTGAAGATGTTGTAAGACTTCGAGGCTCTATCCAGCCAGAATGCACATACGCAAGGCGAGGTGCTGAAAAGCTTTGGGACTTAGTAAATGGTTCTTCTAAAAAAGGTTATGTTAATTGTATGGGTGCTATTACAGCTGGCCAGGCTATGCAACAAGCAAAAGCTGGAATTGAAGCAATTTATCTCTCAGGCTGGCAAGTTGCTGCTGATGGAAATACCTCTGAGACTATGTATCCTGATCAATCTCTCTATGCTTACGACTCAGTTCCTACAATGGTTAGAAGGATTAATAATACTTTTAAAAGGGCTGATGAAATTCAATGGTCTCAAGGCATAGATCCAAGTGATGATAACTATATTGACTTCTTCTTACCAATAATTGCTGACGCTGAAGCTGGGTTTGGTGGGGTATTAAATTCTTTTGAGCTTATGAAAAACATGATAACAAACGGTGCAGCTGGAGCTCACTTTGAAGATCAGCTTGCAGCAGTTAAGAAATGTGGTCATATGGGAGGAAAAGTCTTAGTTCCAACCCAAGAGGCAGTTCAAAAATTAATCTCTGCCCGATTAGCATCTGA
>MDSX01096768.1_pt1 | contig 14833 bp, 8 predicted proteins | sample 811141 | NCBI WGS metagenome assembly MDSX01 (sample SAMN05326642, study PRJNA326480) | marine metagenome | isolation source: seawater | place: Atlantic Ocean: South East | collected 2010
CGTGGGCCGCGAAGTGCCGTCGTCGCCGTCGACAAAGTCGCACGTCGTCGGCGGGTTCGTGACGGCGGCGAGAAGAAACGATTCGACGCTCGGGAATACATTCGTTCGGGGTCGAAGCGCGGGCACCGGCGGCGGCGGCGGCACGCGCGACGCCGCGACCAACAACAACGCGCCGAGGACCCCGAACCGGGGTTTCGGGCGACAGGCGGCGCGGGGTAAGGGTTACGACGCTAACCCGGTTGCAAACTTCCCGGGGCCCGGGAGTTACGACTGGATGTACGGTGAAAACGACGCGTGGGAGCGACGCCGGATTGTGAACGAGACGAGCGGGACGCTTCGATTGAACGGGTCGACGGGCGTCGGGTTGTTCGGTACCGGCCCGCGGATCGCGGGTACGAATTCGGCATCCCATAACGGGCCTAACGGGGCGGCGTCGCCGGGGCCGGGGCACTACACGTTGGATTCCGGCGCTGATCGCGGGCGGGTCGGGGGCAGCGGCGGACGGAGCAGCTTCAGATCCGGTACCGTTAGCGGGGGAGACCCGGCGTTTAGGGGAGGCCCGAGCCCCGGACCGGCGAGGTACTACCCGGACGATACCATCGTCAGGCGATTGTACAACGTGACTGCGAGGTAGATCTTAGCGACTTCGAGGTAGAGATACTTATTCTCGTCATTGTATGCTCGTCGTTGTATGCATTGTAAAACACTGTAGGTTGTCTCGAAGGCGCCGGCCCCCCTCCGAATGTGATGGCCATCGCAACCCCTGAACGAGACCCTCGGCGGATCTATCAGGTTCTTGCTGGAAAGCCAAGTCGGTGGTGGGGAACCAACGCCCGCGTGAGACACTAGGTACGTATGCGCGGATGTGTACGCGCCGCCCGTTTTCCGTTTGTCGCTCCTTCGTTTCGTCCTTCGATTCCGTTCATCAGTTTGTGTGCACCCTTTGTTTGTTCCCGCCTCAGTTCCCGCCGTTTTCCTCGAGAAACGAAAAGGTAGATCCCCCCGGCGGGAAGATGCCGCCGCCGCCGAGGTTCAAACCGTCCATGCCCCCCTCCAGGCTCACGCCGCCGAGCCCGCCGCGCTTAGCCTGGCCCGAGCCGCCGGATGAAGCGGGCGGCTGACGACCAGACTCCAGACCCGACCACACGCCGCCGCCGCCGCCGAAGGAACCGCCGTAAGCCGACCCCGGCGACGTGCCGAACGCGCCGCCGTAAGAATCAGCCCCGAACGATCCGATGGGCGGGGAAGAACCGGGCGCGTTTTGGTACTGCCGCTGCGGGTATTGCTGACTAGAGTCGTAGCCGTAGCCGTTCGCGGTGTACGCCGAGTCGTGCCGCTGCTGCTGCGTTGAGTCGTAGCCGTGGCCGTTCGAATGCGCGTGATGAATCAAATCGTGATGACCCGTGCCGCCGCGTCCGTCGCCCGGCGGCGACGAGGACCACGCGGCGTGCGTACCGGGTACAAACAAACCGCCATCCTGCGGAGAACCGGCGTTGAAAGAACCGCCACCGCCGTGGGTTTGAGAACCGCCGTTTGGATGCGGGACACTTCCGGGCCCGCGCTGGATGCGCTGGGTGGGACGCGTCTCCGCGTGGTCTCGAACCGCGCCGACGAAATCGTCGTCGGACGGAAGCTCGAATCCCCCGTTGAACGGAAGCTCGAATCCGGCGTCGGCGCCGTCTTCTCCCCCGTCGCCGTTGATGGCGGCCCACGGGTCGGGCGCACTCCACCGGTCAGCCTGCGTACGCGTGAATCCATCCTCCATCTGCTGCGCGGGGCGGTAGACGGACGACTGACCGTACTCGTGGGCGTTCGAGTACGGATTGGCGTACGGATCGTAAGGGTTCGGCGCCGTATTGGCCGCGTAAGGGTTGGGTCGCATTCCGGCGCCGCCGATCGGGGGCGGGCCTCCGGGCGGGGGACGCGGCGCGCCCGGGGGAAGCGGCGGCGGGCCTCCGCCGTATTGGCCGTGAGGGTGGGTGGGTCCCGGGTGGGGACCCGGCGGGAGCGGCGGCGGGTGACCTCCGTACGTTTGTTGCGGCGGCGGCCCTCCGAACGGCCCTGGCGCGACGGAAGCCTTGGGCGGCGGGAGCCTGTTCGCGTTGGGCGGGGGTCCTCCCGGCGGGGGAGGCGGCGGCGCGCCCCGGGGAAGCGGCGGCGCCGCGGCGGCGTTAGACGCCGCGCCGAACGCCGACTGTTGCGTCGGCTGGGCGTATTGCGGCTGCGTCCTGCCCTTGGGCATCGGCATAGCCGGCGCGGCCTGTACGGGGTTGTACGGCTGCTGCGTGGGCGGCTGCTGCGTGGGCGGTGCGTGCGTCTTGTACTTGTCCTCCTCCGCCTGCAGCCTACTCGCGAGCGCCTCGTCGCTCTCGAGCGCGCCGGGCTGGTACGCGTACCCGCCCTCCTCCGCCTGTAGCCGCCGGGCGAATTCCTCGTCGGTGACCGCGGCGGCGGAGGCGGACTCGCGCTCCAACCGCTGCGCCGTCTCCGCCGCGAGCTTCTCCTTCTTCTTCTTGCGCTGCAACGCCTTCTTGGACAGGCCCTCGGTGTTGCCCGAGGGCGGTTGGCCGGTCGGTTGGTGTCCCTCGGCGTTGCCCTGGTGCGAAAGCGAGGCGTCCACCGTGGATTTTTCCCGCTGCTTTTTCGACTCCATCTTGCGACGAATCTCCTCCATCTCAGCCATCTCGCGCTCCGCCGCAGCCTCGGCGGCCCTTCGCAGCGCAGCCTGCCTATCCTGCGCGGCGCTGGTCTCCGCGGCAGCCTGACTGGCGCCCTTGGCGGCAGCCTCAGCCTCCTCCGCGGCGTGTTTCTCCTTCGCCGCGCGCTTCTTGGCTTTTTTACTGAGCGTCGCGGTGGACCCCGCGCCGTCGGTGGTATCCTCGCCGTTCGTCGTCACCACACCTTCAGCCGCCTTCTCGGGCTCCTTGTGCTGAGTGCTTGCCTTGTGTGCGTGGTTTTCGGGCGGCGCCTTACCCGACGTGGCGTACGCGGATTCGACCGAGTACGGTCCCCACTCGGACACGCCACTGGACTCGCCCGACTCCACCCGGCCGACCCTAGCCTTGAAGCAGTACCTGGTTCCCGGCGTCAGGTCCGACACCGTCACCACCGTCTTACCTTTCACCGACGTGAACACCGAGTAGTTCCGTTCGCGTTCTTTCGTCAGCGAGAGCTCCCAGCAGCGGTCCTTCGGTAACGTCTGGTTGGTGTTTTTGCTGCGGTAGAGGTTCAAGGTAATGCTGGTGTCGGTCCGCGACACGAGGGTTGGCCGCTGGAGCTTCTCGAGCGGCTGCTTCGCCCGTCTCGCCTCGTCCTCCTTCTTCGCGAGCTCCGCCGCGTACCGCGCAGCCTCCTTGCGCATGCGCTCCAGCCGCTCGAACAGCTCGTCGTCGTCCACGCTCGAGCCGCCTTCCCTCTGACGCCGAGCTCGTTGGTACTCGTCGAATTGATTACCCGGATGTGAACCCTTCCCGGAGGCGTTTCCGAACCATCCCCCGGATGAACCGCCTTTCGGTGACCTGAACCCCGGCGGTCCGCGCCACCCCGGCGGCGGCTGCGAGAAGAAGTCGTGGAGGTCGGCGTAGTCGTCGTCGCTGTAGTCGTCGTCGTAGTAGTCCTCGTCGTAGTCGTCGTCGCTGTAGTCGTCGTCGTCCGAGTCCTCGTCTGTTTCGCCGGATCCCTTCTTGTCTCCCTCGCCCGCCTTGGAGTCGCGCCCACGCTTGGGTTTCCCGCCGCCGCCGCCGCCGCCGCCGCCCCCCTTGAAGCCTGGGAACCCTCCGCCGAAGAAGAAGGACTCGAAGAAGTTGGCGGCGAAGTCCCGCATGTCGTCCGCGGAGTCGAAGACGTCCGCCATGGCATCGTCGTCGTCCTCGCGCGTGAGGCACTCGTACGCGCTGACGACCTCCTTGAACTTGCGCTCGGCGTCGGGATCGCCCGGGTTTTTGTCCGGGTGGTGCTTCAGCGCGAGTTTCCTGCGAATGTCAGATCGCGGTCGGTGGGTGCGTGGTCAGGACGTGTGAGAGAGGCCGGGGAGGCGGGCGCGAGCGAGGGACGTCTCTCGGTTGTTCCTACGAAGATTTTGCCGGTGCGCGAGATCCGCGCGGAAAGGCGGGATTAGAGGGGCACGCGACGCTCACCTGTACGCCTGGCGCAGGGCGTTGGAGTCCAGGTCATCTGAGACCCCAAGAACCTGGAGCGCGGCGGACCTCTTCATCGCTCTCGCTCTCGTGAGCCCCTCTCAGATGGAGCACTCCTTTGAAACAACGACGCTCCGAGTTCGAAAAAAGCGTCTTTGAGGACCGCCGGAAACGAGGGTCTCCGGCGGGCTTCGCGGGCGAATCGGGAGGCGACCTGTCGCGCCTCGATCCGCACCGGTCGGGTGTGGTAACCCTGCCTTTTCAAGTCAGTCGCTGCCCTCGCACCAAGCGTGCCCGGCCCCGACGAATGGCTCACCCATGACTCACGTGCATGACTCATAAAAGCGACGTTCCGTCGATCATCATGAATCACAGACTGAAGAGCCATACGCCTCGGAAATATCGCGCACAAGTCAGGGCCGCGTTGGGAGTTCGAGCGGCCGATGATAGCACTTGTGTGCTGACTGGTTTACAAACTCTCTAACACGTAACGCGTCTCCCTCACCAGCGCTTGGTGAGGGACATGAGTAGACTCATGAACTCCAGCGGGTTCCCCTTCTTGTTCCCGCCCGCCCCGCCGTTCACTCCCGACCCACCAGATCCCGCGAACCACGTCCTCCAGCCCACGAGCAGCACACCGTTGGCCACCATGGCGACAACGATAAACGGCGTCGGTGCCACAGCGCCTTTGCCGATGGACCGAAGCACCAGGCCCGATGGGACGCCCGCGATCCATCCCTTGGCCGCGGCGAACGCGGCGTTGCTCGTTTTCGTGCCCTGCGCGATATCGGGGTAAAGGGGTCAGATGAAGGTCAGATGATGACGGGTGCGATGATGACGGGTGGAGAGAGTTTGTGGACTGCAATGACGTGATGATGGAGGGGCACTCACCCTCGCGTCGTCGCCGAAAGTCCCGGTTAAGGGCGCGGTGGCGAACCATCCGATCAGGAAGGGCAACGCGGTGCCGAAGACGTCCCCGAGGAACATCCCTTCGCCGTGGTTCCCGCGCCCGATCGCCGCGAAGGTCATGATGGCGAGGACGTCGCCCGCGGCGAGCTTGAGACTCCTGATTGTGGGATCCTCGACGTCGCCGTCCACCTTCGCGACGCCCTGGAAGGCATCCCTGCTGCGCTGCTCCACCGGGATCACCTTGATGCCCGACGGCGGCGCGTTCGCGTCGGGACCCGAGCCCATCGGGCCGGGCCTGGGCGGCGCCGACTCAGGGTCGCGTCGCTTGAACCTTCCCTTGGTCTCCACGACGGGCTCGTTCTCGGAGGCGCGGGGAGCCGTCGTGACGCGGGGGTGGGCGATACGGCGGGTCCGCGAGCCCGGGCGCGCCGAACGGAGCGCGCGCGCGCCGAACGGGCGCGCCAAGGAGGTCACCAAAGACATGTCGCCTGGGCTCGAAGTGCGCGCCGACTGTGGATAAGAAACTCTCATTCAGAGCCACACGACGCTTCAGTGTCCTTTTTTTCGCGCCACGTCGATCACTGTCAGTGGCACCGACTCGGGTTCACGAGCACCATGAGAACGTCTGGCGTCATGAGAAAAGCCGCGAGGGTGGTGTCCGACCTCGTCTCCCACGCGCCGTCCGCGCGCGGGAACGCCGCGGCACCCTCCAAGGGCATCAAGGTCATCAACATCACCCCGTACGCCGCATCTAAAGTCGCCGGCGGCGGCGGCGTGCCCCACGCGCACGCGGGGGTCTCCGCGCAGACCAAACCAGCACAGCTCGATCGGCACTGGGTCAACGCGTTCCACAAGATCCACACGCGCGGGTACGCCTCGTCCTTTACCGCACGCATGGCCGCGACGCTGTCCCCGAAGGACGTCAAGAAGCGCATGGATGAAATCAACGACAACTTCACGGAGGCCAGGGAGGAGATCGAAGCCGCGATGGAGGCGGTGGGCACCACGTACTTCAACGAGGAGGCGGAGTACGCCAAGGAGGTGACGGAGAAGACGCTGGGTACGTGAACAAAGAATAGAACCCCGCGTCCTCCCACCTGTGAACCATACATCGTCGAGCGACTTCATCATGTGACTTTGAGTGTTGACGCGACCCGCCCACTTGCATCCGCAGGCATGTACTACAAGCTGTGCGACGACATGGAGCCGGAGGAGAGGGCGGCGACGCAGCGGTCGATGGGGATGAAAATGGAGCAGCTCAAGGCTGAGCTCAAGCAGCTCGATCACGCGCACGACGATTAAGCCCCTACTAGAGCAGCGAGGGGCGAAAGCAAACAAGCAGCAGCAACACGCGAGGGGTGAAAATAGATTTACAAATTGTAAATAAACAGCACCCCCACAGATTATTTCAACACGTTTGTCACAAACTCTCGTGAATCGTGACTGGTCACCGTAGCGCATAATTAGCATAAATAGCCCACCTCCAAAAGGTTGCCAAAACCAGCAGAAAGAAGAAGTCCTCGTTCCTCTCCTCGTCATATCGACGCTCGGCCGGTTGAAGGCGAGCGGTCTAGGACGACCGGCACCCGGCCAGTCTAAGCGTCGCGAAGGAGAGGGCGACACCGGTCGTCATGGCGACAGCGACGATCGCCCCGAGGTGCGCCCTACCCCGCGCTCTCGTTTTGGCAGCAATTCCCGGGTCCCGATGCGAATTCCCCGAAAACACGCCAGATCGATCGCGTCGCTGACCCTTTCCCTTCCCTCGATCCCCCCCAGGCACGTCTTCGGCGCGAAGGGCGATGTCGCCGACAACGTCACCTACGTCGATGAGACCACCGTGGCGTACGTCGCCGGCCACCAGCTCGTCCTGTACCACGTGGAGACGAAGACGCAGCGGTTCATCCCGGGCAGGGCGGACACCGAGGCCATCACCGCGCTCGCGTTCAGCCAGTGCAAGAGCTACGTGGCCGTCGCCGAACGCGCGGAGAAGGGTGTGATCACCGTGTACGATCTCACCACCACCACGGGCTCGCCCAGGAAGCGCGTGCTCGAGGGCGACGTCGGGTCCAAGGTGCGTCTCGTCTCACGAGAAAAACAACCCAAACGATCGTCCAAATTAGGGCACGACAATGACCTCAACCCACTGACTTCATTCCATCCCCCATCTCCCCCACCGAACAACAGGAGTACGTGAGCATGTCCTTCTCGCCCGACGGCAAGTGGGTCATCGCGCAGGGCGGCGCACCCGAGTGGAACGTCACGCTCTGGAACTGGGAGCGATGCAAGCAACTCACGTGCGTACCGGCCAAGGCGCTGGGTTCCGACGCTGGCGCCGTTCTTCAGGTGCGATTCTCCGCGCACGACACGTCGCTCGCGTCGTGCGCCGGCGAGGGCGTCTTTCGCACGTTCAAATGCGCGGAGAGCGGCGTGCGTGCGCTCCCGGACGTCAAGCTCCCGCCGGCCAAGCCCGGCGCGGGAGCCGGCGGTGATAAGAATTACACCGCGCACTGTTGGCTCCCCGACGATTCCGAGGATAAGGGTGACGATTCGCAGGGCGGGAACGAACGACGCGAGCGGTGCGTGTTGGGCACGGACACTGGTGAGTTGCTGGTGATCGAGTTGAACGAGGTCAAGGCGCACATCCCGGCGATTCCCGGCGACTCGAAGGGTATCGATTGCGTGATACCCTACGGCGTCTCCGGTTTCGTCTGCGGCGGCGCGGACGGAACGGTTGGCATTTACGAGAAGACCGACGAGAAGGAGCTGTACAGACGCGTGAAGCAGTTCGTGTTGAAGCGTTCGCCGAACGCGAGGGTGACGGCGCTCGCGCTGTCCCCGACGGACGAGACGTTGCTCTGCCAGACGGACGATAACCAGACGTACGAGGTTGACATGTCCAACGTCGACGTGATGAAGAGCGAGGACATCGAGTGCGTTCTGTTCACGCAAGGACACCACACGCAGGGCGTGACGGGCGTGGACTTGTGCGTGCGTAAACCACTGGCGGTGACGTGCTCCAGCGACAGGTCCGTGCGCGTGTGGAATTACCTCGACAAGGCTGACGAGATTGTCAAGTTTTTCCCGGAGGAGGCTTCCAGCGTGGCGTTCCACCCGAGCGGTCTGCACGTGTTGGTGGGATTCGCCGACAAGCTCCGGCTGTGCAACCTCCTCATGGACGACATCAGGCCGTACCGCGAGTTCAGCATCAAGGGCTGCCGCGAGTGCTCTTTCAGCAACGGCGGCAAATACTTCGCCGCGGTGAACGGCTCGGTGATCCAGGTGTACAACATGTACACCTGCGAGAACGTGGGCAACTGCCGCGGGCACGGCGGCAAGGTGACCGGCATCGCGTTCTCCGCTGATGACAAAAGGCTCATCTCCACCGGCCTGGACGGCGCCGTGTACGAGTGGTCGCTGTCGACGTTCCAGCGCGATAAAGAGAATGTGCTAAAGTCCAACGAGTACACGTCGGTGTGCGTCGCGCCCGACGACGGCTTTGTCTTTGGCGTCGGCTCCGATGCCACCCTGAAGCAGTTCGACGGCGAGCACCTCATGCTCAACGAGGAGTTCAAGACCAACGGCGCCACGCTCACGCGGGTCCGGCTCACCAACGGGGGCAGGCAGCTCTTCGCCGCCACCGATTCCGGCGCCGTTCGCATGTACAGATTGGACGGCGGCGCGGTGGCTGGCGAGAAGGAGTATCAGGAGCTGCAGTGCCACGCCGGCCCGGTGACGGGCATGCGCGTCAACTTCAATGATACCCTCCTCTTCTGCGTCGGTGACGACGGCGTCCTCTCCGTGTTTGACATCAAAGAGCGAATGATGGAGGGAGCCGCGAAGGCGGGCGAAGGGATGGTTTTCGCGCAGGAGGTTCTCATGACCAAGGCTGACCTCGAGGACATTCGCAACAGGATGCACGAGCTCGAGGTGCAGGTCAACGAGCTCCCCCTCCAGGGCGAGTACCAGCTCAGGCTCAAGGACCTCAACATGAACGAGAAGATCAAGGATCTCACCGACAAGTTCCAGGGCGAACTCGACGGCGAGCGGTCCAAGCACGAGGCGCTGCTCCAGGAGAAGAACGAGCTCGAGATGGACTTTGAGGACCAGATGAAGACGACTGAGAACAAACACGCGCAGGCCATGGGCGCCACCGAGTCATCGTTCCAGAACAAAATCTTGAACGAGATTGAACGGTACCAGGCGCTCGTGGAGGAGAAGGAGGAGCTCAACCGCCGATGGGACGAGCAGAGCAACGAGCTCGCCGCGTCGCACGAGCGGGTCATGGCGGAGCTCACCGAAGAGTTTGGCGGTAAACTTCAGGATGAGCAGATGCACTCCGAGACTCTCCGCCTTCAGCTCGAGGACGCCCGCGCCGCCGGGAACGAGCGCGAGAACCAGCTCGAGGAGGACGCCGACCTCGAGATTGACGAGCTCAAGGAAAAGTACGAGCTCAAGCTGAAGGAGCAGCGGGACGTGAGTCTGCGTCTGAAGGGTGAGAACGGCATCATGAAGAAGAAGTTCACCGCCATGACGAAGAGCATCGCCGAGCAAAAGGACGAGATCGCCGGCCTGTTCACCGATAAAAAGAATCTGTACGCCACCATCGCGGATCTCGAGAAGGACGTCGCGGGCTTGAAGCGCGAGATTCGCGACAGGGACGAGACGATCGGCGACAAGGAGAAGCGAATCTACGACTTGAAGAAGAAGAACCAGGAGCTCGAGAAGTTCAAGTTTGTCCTCGACTTCAAGATCAAGGAGCTCAAACGGACCATCGAACCAAGAGAGCAGGACATCTCCGACATGAAGGCGCAGATCACCGAGATGGACAAGGAGCTGGAGCGGTACAACAAGAGCAACACCCACCTCGACCTCACCATCAAGGATCTTCGCAACAAGCTCCTCGGGATGGGCCAGGACGTCAAGCGAAAGCAAAAGGCCATCGAGGACAAGGACTCCGCGATTCACTCCTTCCAGAAGGATCTCCACGAGGCTACGAAACACGTCCAGACCCCAAAGCGTTTGGCCGAGGAAGTCAAGTCGCTTCACGCCAAGCACATGACCCAGAACATCGACGACAAGCCCCCGGACAAGGATATCCAACGCGAATACAACCGCCAGCGAGAGTACCTGGAGAAAACCGTCGACCAGTTCAAGCGCAAGCTCGCCAAGGACGTGGAGACGCACAAGAAGGACAACATGGCGTTGATGAACCAAAACGTGGCGCTCATCAAGGAGATCAACGAGCTCAGGCGCGAGACCAAGATGATGCGGCAGTCCACGAGCAAGCCGGCGGCCAAGGCTCAGGCGGCTTCGTCGCGGCTCGGCAGCCGCGCTCCCTCGAGGGGAGGCCTTCTCGACGACTGGTTCAGCCGCGAGGTGGAATCCGCGCGCGTGGAGATCGCGAGCCTTCGCGCGGAGTCCGACGCCAAGGATGCGCGCATCGCAGAGCTGGAGGAGTACATTGCCGAGGGCGAGGCCATCGTCGAACCCCCCCAGGGAAAGTCGGCGGGGGATGACGTCGGCGCCGTGAGGATACCCACCGCGGCAGCGGCGAGCGAGGAGATGGACGAGCACGCGGCGGCGACGCGGATCCAGGCGATGCACCGCGGGAGGGTCGCGAGGGAGGAGGTTCAGGTGAAGAAGCTCGTGAGCGGGGCGCTGGACAGCGTGACGCAGGGCGACGGTTCGTAGTGACGTTATACAACTGAAGAGTCATTACCCGCAGACTTTCGTTAAGATTAGGTAGACCTTTCGTCACAAAGTAGCGGCGCGCGCTGGTCTGAGGAGGAAGACCGGGATGCCGCCGTCCGCGGACGATGGCCCCGTGGACGTGATCCTGGTCCTGGAGGGCGGGCGCGTGGGTGCCGAGCTCGGAAGCATGGCGCTCCTCGAGCTCGGTTCCGCGCTCGCGGCGGTCACCGAAATTCGCGGCGGCAGGGGCGACGCGGTCCCTTCGACGTCCGGCGGCGCCACGGAGACGGTCTTAACCGCCGGTGTGGCGTTCCCATCCTTAACCGCCGCGCGCGCGGCGGTACGACGGTGCGCGCTCACGCGCATGGCGCTCGCGCCCGTCGCGACCGGCGATCCGACAATGGTCGCCACCGCCATGGGACCCGAACGCGCGGCGAAATGCGCGGCGCAGGTGCTCGCGCCGGGGCGTAAGGGCGTACCCAGGGTGGTTCTCGAGCGCGTGGGTGCCGAGCTATGGGACGCGGGCGTCGGCAAGGACGTCGCGGCGAACCGCGCGTGGCTCATCGCCAACGCCACGTCCGAGGAAAAACAGTTCGCCGACGAATCGAATCCCGCAATCGACCCGCACGTGTACCTCCATCCCGAGGGTTCAATGTGCGAGGTCATCGCGTGGGGCATGGAGTCCCGCGCCGCGCTCAAGGCCGTGGAGGCGCCCAACGCCATGCCCCCCGAGCAAGCCTTCCTCGCGCTCAACGCCGCGCGCGTCCGACCGGGCGACGTCGTCATGGATCCGTGCGTCGGCGGCGGAGCCGTGCTACTCGCCGCGTTGAAGCTCGGCGCCGCCCGTGTCATCGGCGCGGACGTGGACGCGCAATCGCTAGTCGCCGCGCCAGACGCGATGCAACGTGATGCGGATCTGTGCGTCGACATCGCCTCTGCGTGCGCGCTGGGCCACGCGAGTTTACTCGACGAACCGTGGCGCGGTCCAATCGGCGCGGACGAAGTGGTGGACGCCATCGTGACGGATTTGCCGTACGGCGTTCGTTCCGCCGCCATCGGCGTCGGGGACGGACCTGACGCCACCGTGACGCCGATGGACATGTTCCGTTCGCTGCTCACCCTCGCGGAGGCGCGGTTGAGGCGCGGGGGGAGGATAGCGGCGTGGTTGCAGCGGTGGGACGGCGAAGGGGGCACAGCTGTATCCGAGGCGGACGTTTCATCGGCGGCGTTGACCCGCGGTTTCTGGGTCGAACGCGTTGGATCGGAGACTCGGAAAACGGGAGTGAGCCGCGCGCTGTACGTGATGGTGCGGATAACGGACGCGGGATGCTGCGGGAAGATGAGCGCGAACGACGAAGACGTCGTGAAAGTGTACCCGTCGAGTGAAACTTTCGGGGCGGCGCGGCACGAACGCGAGCGCCGGGCGCTGGTGATGCACGCGGCGTTGCGACGTAACGAGAACTACGCGCGGGTTCACGGCGACGGCGGGGTTGACGTGTGGAGGTCCGCGTGGGTCGGCGACGTTTCCGGGCTGTGCGCACACCTGAAGGGGGCTGAAGGGGACGTGTATGGGCATTCGGTGGCGACCGCGGCAGAGCCCGCAGGGGCTGGTAATACGCCCCTCGCCGCCGCCGCCGGGTTCGGCCGCGTCGCCGTCGTCGCCGCGCTTCTCGACCGAGGCGCGTGCTCCAGTGCCGACGTGAACGCCGCGTTGGTCCGTGCCGCGGAGTTTGGCCACCTGGACACCGTGGTTCACCTGCTGGCCCGCGGCGCGGACCCGGCGTGTTCTAGAAGGGACCCGGAAGGTAAGGGGCCCGGCGGAAACGCGCTCCACGCCGCCGCCGAGAGAGGACACTCCGCCGTTCTGGAAGCGCTTCTGGAAAACGCTGAACCTTCATCACTCAGGGTGACAGACGCCTACGGGCGGACCCCGGTGGAGGCGGCGGCGAGGTGGGGGCACGCCGACGCCATCCGCGTGTGTCTCCGGGTGTCTCCGGGCTCGGCGGGATTGAACCCCACGAATCTCTGCTTTCTCGCCGTCAGGTGGGGCCACGAGGACGCCCTACGCGCGATCGTCGAGTGCACCGGGACAGACGGCGCGCGCTCGGCGACGTGCGATACCGTCGTCGCCGAGGCTTCGAGGTGGAGCAGGGGTAAGATCCAGAGCCTACTCGCGGGTATGAGGTGCGAGACTAAGCCGCCGGAGGTGGTCGGTGCCCGAGTCGTCCGGTGGGAACCCCGCACCGGAGCCGCCGCGCTGTATTGCCCGGACTTTTGGGATCCCGTGAGTGGAGCGCACGCGCTACACACGCAGGTCGAGGGCGACTACCTGCCCCGCGCGCACCCGCTGGTCACGCCGGCGAACAGACGAGGGACGCGATCGCCAGTGCCGAGGGACCAGGCGTATTACGCCGCGAGCTACCAAGCGTCCACGCCCGTATCGGACCAGCGCACGAACGAGGGCGTCTGGTGGTGCTCGTACAGGTACAACCCCACGCAAACGCAGCAACCCGCGCCCGGGCGTCCCCCTGCCATCATACGACAGCTGTCCCGCGCGGTGTACGAGCGGTCCGGGCAGGTTTGCAACCACGCCGTGGTGAACCGGTACCGAGACGGATGCGATTCCATCGGTGCGCACGGCGATAAGGCGCTGGACCTGGAGGACGATTCGTTCGTCGTGAGCGTCAGCTTCGGCGCGACGCGGGTCATGACGTTCGAGCCGCGGGTAGATGCGCCTTTGGTCGGTGGTGACGGGGGGGAAGGCCGCGTGGTGTCGGCCGCGGACGTCAAGGCGGCGGCCAAGGCGCTCGCCCTCGCGCTCGACGAAGACGCGGAATGGCGCGAAATAACGGCGGCCAAGTCCGCCGCTGCGCCGCGGTCCGAGGAGAAGTCCGCGGCCGTGGCGCGCGAGCGGGAGCGCGGCGCGGCGCTTCGCGAGTCGAGCCCGAAGGTCGCCGCCGCCGCGAGAAAGGCGAGGGAGACGCGCGGCGCGTGGAAGGCGGCGAAACGAGCAGCTTCGTTCGAGCTCGACCTCGAGCCGGGTTCCGCCGTGTTTTTCAACATGGCGTTCAACGCGCGGTGGACGCACGCGATCCATCCCGCGAGGGGTGGAGGTCAGCGCGAGGAAAACGAGGAGGAGGAGGACGACGACGACGACGACGGGAGTGACGAGGACGTTGACGAGTGTCGGACAGAGACGTTCGCGTCGGACATCGGCGAGCGGGTTGGCGTCACGCTTCGACGTTGCGACACGGTTTTCGACCCGGTTCGGCAGGCTCGCGCGGAGGGGAAGCCCCGGGGGTGGCGCAAGGGGATATGGCGGCCTCTTCGTGAGATGAACGACACGGACGAGGCGGAGCGAGAGTGGAGGGAGGCTGGGTGACTGCACGTGGACGATCGTGAGCGGGACGGTTGTGGTGACGCTGCAGAAGACGGACGAGCAGCTGGGGCACGACCTCGTCACGGTGCCGTGAGTGCGTTTTTATACAAAATTCTCAGTCGTCTCGCGCTCCAAGGTGCCTCAACATCTTCGCGATCTTCTCGTGTTTGTAATCGATCGGCGTGTTTCCCATCTCGGTACGTCGGTGAACGTCTGCGCCGTCTCGGATCAGTGCCACTACGCAACCTTCGTGTCCACGCTGAGCGGCCATGTGAAGGGGAGTGGCGCCGTTGGGCCTCGCGAGGTTCACATCCGCGCCCGCCTTTATGAGCTCCATGACAATCATCGGGTTGTCTTCGTGGGCGGCTGAGTACAGCGGCGTGCCGCCATCACTATTTTGTGCGTTCACATCAGCACCTGCTTCGATCAGTGCCTTTAATGTCACCGGTTTGTCAAAGTAAGCCGCATGGTGCAAGGCAGTCTGCCTAAGCTCGGGGTCTTCTTTATTGACGTCCTCCCCAGACTCCAAGAGGGCCCTGACCGCGGGCAAGTTGCCGTACCCTGCCGCGATGTGCATCGATGGTATAAAGTCCTGTCCAATCTTCGTCAAGTGCGCCTCGATCTTCGCATCCATACAACGAACACCCTCAACGCTCCACACCGCGTCGTTGTACGATTTGCTCACCTGCGCCAAGCTGAGGGTGTCAAAGTGGTCGAG
>MDSX01014427.1_pt1 | contig 14830 bp, 9 predicted proteins | sample 811141 | NCBI WGS metagenome assembly MDSX01 (sample SAMN05326642, study PRJNA326480) | marine metagenome | isolation source: seawater | place: Atlantic Ocean: South East | collected 2010
CACCACCAAGACGGGCAACTTCAAGAAGTTCGGCGTCTTCCACAAGATGCTCGTCGCCGCGGTGGTGGATCAGAGCGAGAGCGTTTTCATCGACCTCCTGACATACGCGGACCTCGAGGCGCTCAAGAACAAGCGTCAGGGCGGCGACGTCCAGACCAAGGCGTCGAACGCGAAGCTAAACAACAAGAGGTACCTCATCCTCACCTACGCAGCGGAGTACGACCGCGTGCACTACCCGCTCCCGCTCCTCTTCGAGGATCAACCCAGCGTGGAGTCCCTCAACGCCACGGTCGCCAGGCTCAAGCGGGAGAACAACAGGTTGGCGGCGGTCGCGGGCGTGGGCGGAGGCGACTCGAGCGAGATTGGCGCAGAGAACGCCCGGCTGAGGGACGAGAACGAGCAGCTGCGAACCAAGGTGAGGGCGCTCAGGAAGGACCTGGCCAAGGCGGAGAAGAGCGCGACGGCGGGCGGGGTGGGCGCGGTGGAGCTGTCCGGCGTGCGTGGGTCCACGGAGCACGGTGCATTCGCGTCGTCGGCGCCCTCGGAGCAGGTGGATCACCTCACGGCGGAGCTCAAGGCTGTGAACAGGGAGATGCGCGTGGTGAGGCGGGAGCGCGATGACCTCTCCCGCCAGCTCCAGCAGAAGGAGACGGAGCTCACGAACGTGGAGGCGTCCAAGAAACGGATGCTGCGGAGCAAGCAGCGCGAGCTGGACCAGCACATTGAGGAGGCTGGCAAACGGCGGGAGACGGAGCGGGAGCTACGGATAAAGGTCAAGGACCTCACCACCCAGTGCGACGGCCTGGAGCGCAGGCTTCGAAGCGGCGGCTACGGCGGGACCTTCGCGTCGGGATCCAGGCCGACGTCCCGCGTGGCGTCGCCCGCGCGAACCCTCGGCTCCGGCACACCCAGGGCGTCCTACGGCCTCCGGTCCTACGCCGCCTCCCCCGCCCGCGGCGGTACCCCCGCGCGGACCCCGGCCCGGGACTATCCCCGGCCGTGGACCCCCGGCGGCGTCGCTCGCGCCCGTTCACCGTCCCCCGCGCCGGCAGGTGACCGCGGTGGGTTCAGGACCCCGACGCGGGGCAGGTCCCCGTCGCCGGACGTCAGGGGCCGGTCCCCCGGTCCCGTCCGGTCGGGTGCGTCGTCGCCCCGGTTCGACCCGACGGCGTACGTGAGGGAGAAGCGCGAGAGGGACGCGGCGCGGTTCCGCAACAGCACCAGGGGCGTCGCGCAGGGTATGGCGTCCCCCAACAGGATGCGCCCGGGGCACGGGGGTAACAACGGCGGGTACCACACCCCCCGGGGTGGTAACTCAAGGTTCGCTTCGCCCGCGAGGTCCGGGGCGAGGGACGGGAGCAGGGCGGCTTCGCCCGCGGTGCACGCGAGGAAGAAGGCGAACGAACGGACGAGCGTCGCGGCGTCGCCCGGTAGGATCATGCGGGACGTCAAGAACAAGCTCGCGGACATCGCGTCCAAGGAGAACGCGGGACCTTCCAAGACGGAGGTGAAGCCGCCCGCCGCGAAGCACGGGGACACGTCGTCGGAGATTGCCGACATCGACACCAGGCTCGCGGCGCTGCAGAGCTTCCTGAAGGAGGCCAAGGCGACGGCTTGATGTACCCTCGAGGCTGGGCGTTGTGATTCATATGATATAGACCAGGCGTCATCGCCGTTGCAATGCAGATATACACACCACCAGGTCGATAAAAATCCCACAGACGTAAAACTGGCTCTGACAGGAAGCTGACGCGAAAGGCGAACACCGATAAACCATCGCTCCTGATCTTCACGACTTGCGCCAAAGGAGGAGGCGCGGGGGGCGCTCCGGCGACGTATCGTTTCAAGGGGAAACGTCACGCCGATAGCCCGACCCCTAGTTCGGCATCGTCGCATCGAGGTGACGAGGCCGCGGAGCGCGCTCCCGGACAATTGGTGAATCTCGGGGCTTGTTTGAGTCGTCCCCGCGGGGGTGGTGAGTGACTGCTCTTTGGCGCCGATGGACAAGGCCGTCGCGATGGATCCGATGCAAGCGGAGGGCAGCATTGATGATCCATTCGCGCAGCAGCTGCAGTTGTCGAACCCCGTCCAGCCGCTGCAGTCCCCTCGCACTCCCGGGGTTCCGGTCCAGGCTCCCGTTCCGACGGATCCCGCGCTCCAGGCTGAGTACGCCAAGCTGACCGCACAGCTGCAGACGCTCTTGTGGCTCAAGCAGGGCGCGGAGAATCCAAACAGCATCGTGGGCGTCACGATCACGACGTACGGGCAGCTGCTCGACGGTTTGATCAAGGACGTCGCCGTCGAGACCCATCGTTCGCTGTCGCTCGGGCTCGATATCCTGGACTCGGTGCGTGACAGGGTGCACGGCGCGGCGGAGGCGGCGGCCACACAGACCCCGACCAAGGCGCAGATGGCGGCGTTGGGGTCCATGGCACCTACCGAGATCACGGTCGAGACCCCGAGCGGCAAGGTGGGCAAGGGCACCAAGGACATATACGGCAGGACGGGTGGCGCCAGCGCGGAGGCGACGACGTGTCCAATCTGCTTACAGCAGATGGCCGCGAGCAGGTTCGCGTCGCACCTGGAGAGGTGCCTTGGGAAAGGAAGGACCGCGCGCGGACCGGGGGGTATCCCCGCGGGTCTACAGCAGCGCGCGAGGCTGGCGGCGGCGGGACGGACGTCGGTGGGGATGGCGCCGGCGGGGGCGCGGGGGGGGCAGCAGGTGTGGGCGGCGGGCGCGGCGGTCAAGGCGGAGGCGGTTAAGAAAAAGAAGCCAAAGGCGAAATCCCTGGCGGAGCTCACGGCGGCGGGTGCGGCGGTCAAGGCGGCGGACGACGACGATGACGACGTTCCTATATCCCTCATGGTCGCAAAGGCGTCGGGGCCGAAAAAGAAGGTGGTCAACAAAGGGGTGAAGCCGGCGAAGGAACCCGGTGTCAAGAAACCCGGAAATACGAAGAGCCTCTCCGAGATATTCGCATCCCCTCCCGCCAAGGCGGCGAAGGTGAAGAAGGGGAAGAAGGCTGCGAACGCCGAGGCGTTCCCGATGGGGACCCCGTTCCCGATGGGCGGCATACCTTTCGAGGATTTCGGCGGAGACGGGTTCAACTTTGACGACGCGGACGCCTTCGACCTCAACTTTGAAATTCCGGGCGCAGCGGACGGGGGAGCGTCGCCCCTCGCGCCCGCCTCCCTCGCGCCCGCCGTACCTCCGATCAAGAAGAAGCGCACGAGCCCCGGGACGGCCAAGGCTGGAGCCGGTGGGCGAGGGGGACGCGGCACGGCGGTCGGGGGACGCAGCACGGCGGTCGGGGGACGCGGCACGGGTTTAGTCCCTCAGGGCTCGCTCGGGCAGGTACCGCTCGGGCAGGTACCGCTTGGGGTCGGAACGCTGCCCGGCGTCGCGGCGGAGCTCGGCGGCCGAGGGGGACGCGGCGGGCGCGGGGGTAAGAAAGGTGGCCGCGGGACCGGTCCACCTGTCGGCCTGCCCGGAAAGCCGGTCGCGGTAAAACCCAAGGCTGGCCGCGGCACGAAGCCCCCCAAGGAGACCGCCGCGCCCAAGCGGAAGAAGGTTGCGGCGAAGACGACCAAGGCGCCCCAGACGTCCGTCGCCGGAACCGGACCGGACGCCTTCGACGATGTCTTTGGAACCGGCGGTGCGCTGGAGATGCCGGGAGATGCCATGGCGGGAATGCCGGACGATGATTTGGAGCTGTTGTTCGACGGTGGCACGAACCGGACCGGTGGAGGTGACCAACCCTTTGGGAGCCTCTTTGATTAGTGTTGTCAACGAAAACGATTTTTACGCAGAGAAATACCTATCGCGATTCTGGAAGAAGAAGAGCCCTCCTCGCCGCGGAGGCGGCGGTGGCTGTGGAAGCGATGGTTGTGGAGGCGGTGGTCGTTGGAGAGGCGGCGGTGGCTGGGGTGTCGCAGGTGGGGGGGGTCGGAGGAGGAGGTTCCGGCGCCTCGGTCGCGCCGTCGACGTTGGCTCGCAGCTCAACCGACACGCCATCCCCGTGATCACCGTCCCCTGCCACCGTGATTTCCCCATCCATCGAAGTGCTCCAATCCCCGTCGCCGAAGAAGCAGCACGTGCCATCTCCCCACGAGTCCCGTATACGGAGTGTGTAAACGCCCGGTCCGAGGCATCGACGCCACGACCACGACCCTCCCGGCTCCATCAGATCACCAAAGTTCACCTCCGCGACGACAGCCTCGGCTTCGGGTACCTCGACGAGAAAGGAGTCCACGAGCTTGAACGTTTTCGTCAGCGTCCACCCAATCTCAAACGGCCAATTGTCCGCCTGGAGAGTGAGCGACCAGGAGACAAACTCGGGGTCCGCGCATTGAATGAAAGAGGGAGGCCGCGGCGGTGAGGGTTGGGGAGGCGGCGGCGGCGACTCACCAGGACCTGAAAACGCCGCCACGTCACCCCCGTCAACCTCGCAGCTTCCCCCCGGCATCGACGAGCACAGAGTCGGCTTGTACTGTGACACAATCTCCCGAAGCCTCGCCGCCTGTCCTGGGGTGAACTCGCTCATGCAGTTGTCGTGCGCGTAATCCATAAAGTTCTGAAACGGGTCGGCTCCAAAATACGGCGCCACCGTTCGGTCGCTGTGACCGGGATCCACGCACGTGTCGGGGCTCGTTCCCACCAGCTCGGCGCACGACCCGTGGGACTCGTGCGCCTGTGGCGGGGTGTCGAAGACGGCGTCGCCGGCTTCCAGGTCCCACACCTCGTGGCATCCGCCCTGAAAGGTGTGATAGAGCCCGTAGAAATGGCCAACCTCGTGCGTGGCCGTGTCGCCCAGGTGGTACGGGTTCGCATCCCCGCCCGGAAGCGTCGAGTGCAGCAAGAACACGCCGTTATCGTCGTCGCTCTCGTCAATCTCGTCCGGGAAATGCGATATCCACCCCAGCACGCTGCCCCCCGGTTCGCAGGTGTACACGTTGAGGTAGGTCTCCGGGCTCTCCGCCAGCGCCCGCTTGATGACCCGCTCGCCGGCGCCCGGCGCGCAGTCATCGCGGAAAAACGACGCCCTCGATGCGTCCCGCTCCGTCGCCACGTCCACGTACCTCACGGCGTGCAGACGGAACGATACCCCCGTGTCCACCGCGCGATCGTTGACGGACCCATCGTACGTCGAGGTGACGCCGCCGAAAGCGCGGTTGAGAACGTCCACCTGCGCTCGCGCCCTCTCCTCGGACACCCACCCCACGCCTCCCTCGGCGCTGTCCCATATGACGTGGAACACCACCGGTACTTCCACGCGGAAGTCCCCGCTCGTGTCTCGTTGCCGTAAAGACCTTCGCACGCGCTCCTTCTCCCTCAGTTCTTCTGGGGGCCTGTCTCTGGTGGCGCACGACCTGTTGCGCGCCTGGTTGGTCTCGGCGAAGAGCGCACGCGGCGCGCCGTTGGGGTCAACCGGGGGAGAGTCGGGCGACGAGCGTTGGGAAACTTCTACCCAGCGTTGCAGAGCGTCGAGGCGAGACACGGTGAGCCCGCCTTCGTCGTCGAAACCGCCGCCGAGCGAAACGCCCCTTCCTCGGGCCTCCGCAGCTCTCCTCTTGGCGAGGCGCTCGTCCTCGCGCGGGAGGTCGCCCTGCGCCTCGATGCCCTCCGCGAAGGTGCGCGCAGATCCCAGGAGAAGGAGCACGAGCAGCAGGAGCGCGCGCATGGCGAGTGAACGCGCGTGGAGACCACCGCGTCTCGGGACGAGGCGACGGTACCGAGGCGTTTCCGTGGGCGAAAGTTTCCGTGCAGAATTTCCGTGCGGTTTCTGTCTCTGGATAATACACAGTGTGACGGAGTTCACCACTCCGTTGATTCTAGATGCTGTTGGGCTACTCACGCGACGAAGGTTCCCGTATCAATTCCGTTCGGTTCTCACACGTGGCGATCGTCCACCACCACCACCTGGCGCCCCTGGAGGGTCTTGATGTCCTTCTCCAACTGCGTCATCTCCGCCTCTAGGTCCTCCTTTCGGCGCATGTGCGACGGCACGTCCAGGGTGAAGCTCAGCTTGCCGTACGCCTCGTTGAGCTTGCCCCACTTCACCTTCATGTCGTACAGGAGATCATCGCGCTCATCCTCGGACATGGGCCTGATCGGCTGCGACGCCGCCTCCTCCTGCTGCCGCTGGAACTCCGCAATCATCTCCTTCTCCGCGGAGATCTGGGACTTGATGGTGTGCAGGTACTTGGGAACCCTGCCGTAGTCCTTCTTCTGCGTCGCCAGCAGAGGCGCCTCCTTCTTCGGGGGTTTCGCGAGCATCGCCTCCAGGGCGTTCGTCTTGACGAAATTCTTATCGCTCACCAGACCCATCGCCGGCGCCTCGTCCCTCTTGGGCACCGGCGGCAGCTTCTTGGCCTTGGTCCTGGTCATCGTCGAGGTGGCTGTTGGTCCGGGGGATCGGAGTGTGAATGGGGTGGGACGTCACGGTCAGCGTCGGGATCGTGGTAAACACGCGGGCGACGGAACGGGAAGGGTGTGGGGACGCGCGATTCGGCGGATCGCGGTACCCCGGGGCGAACAAAGGGGCGCGGGACGCTTTTGGCAATTCCAAGGGGCAATTACGCACGTGAGGGGAGCTCGTTCGCGGAGGTTCGTCTGAGGAACGCGTCCGTCTTGGGCTTTATCGCGGTCGGACTCCTGCCGAAGGTTCCCGTGCCCTTCCTGACGCGGTCACCGAACTCGAACGTCGCCGGATCCACGTCGCCGGAGTACTTGGACCGGTGCATGGCGGGCCTCTCGGGCGCCACGACCGGGCGCGGTATCAGGTCGTAGATTGATTCGCCGGACTGCATGGTTGGAGCGTGAACCTGTGTGCCTCTCCCGTGGTCTCTCTGCGTGCACGCGCGTGCCCGTTACCCCGCGTTGAAGCTAGGGTGACCGCTTGGTTTGGCCGTGAGACCTTACCCGCGCCGCGGACAGTGGCGACCGGGGTGGCGCAGAGGAACGTTTGGAGGGTTTGAGTTTCGAGTTCGAGTGGACGGAGATTGTTAGTCGTTGGTCAAGACACCGGATTTGGAATTCCTGACTGCTGGGCTGTCTGGTGTTGTTTTTCGGCCCCGGTTCGCTGTGACGACGGTCAGGCGAAATGGCGGGAAGAGGACATTTTTTAGACTGGGAACCCTGGTTTGGCGGTTTGACGACGGGCTCTGGATTTTTATCCTTCTGGATATTCGCGCCCTCATGCAACGAGGGGGGACACAAGGTAGGAGACGCCGGAGAGCGTCGACCTAGCCACCGAGCGGCCGTCCACATCGCCGCCGGGTTCGGAGCGAGCGCGAGGTCGATCCTCGGCGCGGCACCCGCGCGCGAGAGACCCGAACCGGGGCGCGCATCGCGGGGGCGCTTCGCTTAGGGCAACCTCCAAGTGTTACAGATCGGATCGAAGGGGCGATTGGAGGCTCAAGCGTTCGGGGGAGCGATGTCGTGTTCCGCGGATGCCGGGTTCGGTGTTCAGATCGCGTCCCGCGTCAACGTGCGGTCCCGCCGCGCGCCCCAACCCACGCGCGCGACGGAGAGCCGCGCGAACAGCCACGCGAGCGCGAGCTCTCGGATTCACGTGAGGCGCCCCACTCGGTCGCGGAGGCGCGGCACCGGCGAGCGTTCATCGTCCAACACGAAACTCGCCGCGTACACGTCCACCGAGGCTGACCCGTCCGCGGTCGACCCAGGCCCCGACGGGAACTGGTCGCACGTCGACGCCGACTTTCTCTATCGATCCATCGAAGACAAGCTGGCGTACCTGAGCGACTACGAACGGAGCGAGGTGAACGACGCGACGAGGATGGCGTTCAACGCGCACGACGGTCAGCGGAGAAAGTCCGGTGAACCCTTCGTCACCCACCCGGTCGCGGTGGCGGGGATACTGGCGGACCAGCGCATGGACCACGAGACGGTCATCGCCGGGTTGCTTCACGACACCGTGGAGGATACCGAGTACGTCACGTTCGATTCCATCCAAACTAGGTTCGGACCCGCGGTGCGACGAATCGTGGAGGGGGAGACCAAGGTGAGCAAGGTGAGCAGCTCCGTGAGTAAGCAGGGCACTCAAGCCGCGGCGAGCACCGCGGGGGGCGCGTCGGGTCTTGCGATGGGACCGATGGGACCGATGGCGGCGACGCCCACGCCGGAGCAGGCGCTGGCCGCGGCGGCGAACGTGCAGGCGGACGACCTGAAGGAGATGTTCCTGGCGATGACCCAGGACGTGCGGGTCATCATCGTCAAGCTGGCGGACAGGCTGCACAACATGCGCACGCTCGGCGCGCTCAAGCCCGAGAAGAGGGTGAAGATTGCGAGGGAGACTCTGCTCGTGTTCGCTCCCCTCGCGAAGCTCCTGGGCATGTACAACGTCAAAAATGAGCTCGAGGAGTTGGCTTTCAGGTACGCCGCCCCCGAGACGTACGCGGAGACGGCGCGGTGGTTCGATGAGCTCAGCAAGAGACAAGATCCCGTGGTTAGGCGCGCGCAACAAGAGCTGCAGGAGCTCTGCGACAAGGATGAGTTTTTTAAGCAGGCGTGCGACAGGGTCGAGGTCCTCCCGCGTGCGAAAGAGTTCTACGGCCTGTTCCGCAAGGCCAACGACGGGGTTAAGCCCGGGGAGATTGACGTGAAGAACGGCGATGTCATCAAGAGCCTGAGGAAGAACAACGAGGTGGCGCAGCTTCGGGTGATTTTGCACCTGAAGGGCAACGACGAGGGAGGCGACGGGGAGTACGCCGCCATGTCCGAGGCGCGAAAGATGGTCTCTTCCAGGGTGTGCTACCAGGCGCTCAGTATGGTCCACGCGCTGTGGCCGCCGGTCCCGGGGCGCATGAAGGACTACATCGCCACCCCCAAGCTCAACGGGTACCGAGCGCTGCACACCGTCGTCCTCCCCATCGGGTCCGACCAGCAGGGCGGGGGGCCGGAGAGGCAGGGGCCCATCGAAACTGAGGTTTTCCCGCTCGAACTGCAGATCCGCACCGTGGACATGCACCGCATGGCCGAGAGCGGCATCGCCGCGGACGGTGAGGTCAAGGCGGCGTGGCGACTGCAGGCGAAGAGAACCGCCAGGAAACTTCGCAAGCAGAGGAAGGCGGCGGGCTTGGACGTCTCGGTGGACGAGGGCGACAGCTCGGACTCGGACGAAGAGGAAGAGGAGGTCAACCCTGAGGAGTCCGTCATGGTGCGGAGCGGCCACGCGAGGCAGGTTGAGTGGCTGAGCAACATCAGGGAGTGGCAGGAGGAGTTCCTCGGCGTCATCACCGCGGAGGAGTTTGTCGACACCGTCACCGGGGACCTGCTCGGCAGGCGCGTCTTCGTGTTCACGCCGTCGGGCGGGGTCATGAACATGCCCCACGGCGCCACCGTCGTCGACTACGCCTTCTACACCGACGCGGGCCTGGACATGATCGAGGCGAAGGTGAACGGCGTCGCCGTGGAATTTAGTTGCCAGCTGCACAACGCGGACGTGGTCGAGATCATCGCGCAGTCCGCGGGCGGGTACGACTTTGTGGACGGCGCGGGCGAGTCCACCGCGGCGGCGCTCGCGGGTGCGGTGGCCAAGCAGAAGATTGCGCTGCAGACGAAGTTCCTGGACATCGCGCGAACCCGGTCGGCCAAGTACAAGATCAAGAAGTTCCTCGCGGAGCAAGGGGTGAAGCTCGGGGATGAACCCGCGGTGCTCACGGCGGACGTGGAGATGGCGACGAACATCATCCCCACGTCCGACGTGGACGTCATCGACGACATCGAGGCCACCGAGGCCATCATCGCGGCGGCGCAGTACCTCTCCGAGCGCGCGTCCGCCATGGACGACAAGGAGATCAAGAAGTACTCCCTCGCCACGGTTTGGCTCAGATGCACCGACCGCGACGGGCTGCTCGCGGGCATCTCCGACATCATCACCAAGGTTGGCGGGTGCTCCATCGTCGGGTACGGCGGCGACAGCGCGGATTCCCCGGACGGACAGTTCGACATGTCCTTCACGCTCCAGCTGGATCCCAAGGGGAAGCTCATGGCCGTGACTCGCGACGGCGACGCGGATGTGTTTGCGCGGATGGAGGCGGCGCAGCGGAGGCTGATGGAGATTGACTCGAGGCTCACGTTGCTGTACCAGACTTTGCGACGGAACGAGTACGTGCTCGAGTCGGAGCTGCGGAACGGCGAGGACCCAGGACGGGGATGGGCAGCCAACATAGGCCGGCACGACGCTTAATGAGAGGGATGCGAGGGTGCTATTTGTAGTAGACCAAAATATGGGCCGTATTCCAGGTTACGTACAGTTCCGACATTATGAAGAAGTCGGCGGCGGCGAGTCGCGACAGTAGCCACCGCACGAGCGCGCCTTCGAACCGAAGCGCGAGTCTCGTCCACGAAAGTTCGCACCCGCGCCTCTAGGACGCGAGCGACACCGCACGCCCGCGAGTCGACCCGACCGGCGCGCGCAGAAACCAAACCGCGGCGGCGGCGGCGTCGTTCGCGACTTCCACGAGCGACTCTCGCATCATGGCGGCCGAATCCCGGGTGAACCCCGCGCAGGTCAAGAAGGCGGTGGCGGCGCTCGCTAAGCACCTCGAGAAGGTTAAGGCCGAGGGCAAGGTGCAGCTCTTCGAGGAGGACGGCGACGGCGACCACTACAGTATCCTGGTGTCCACCCGACGGGTGCCCCAGAAGGGCAGCAACAAGCTGGTGCCGGTGAAGATCCCGCACCCGCTGCTCAACCCCGACAAGACGGAGATCTGCCTCATCGTGAAGGACCACGAGGGCGAGGGTCACAAGGCGGCGAAGAAGAAGGTGGCGGACATGGAGGTGTGCGGCGTCGCCAAGGTGCTCGGCATCTCCAAGCTCCGCAACAACTACAAGCCCCACGAGGCCAAGCGCCAGCTGTGCGACTCCTACGACCTCTTCTGCGCCGACGCCAGGGTCCTCCCTATCCTACCCAAGTTACTCGGCAAGTCATTCTTCAAGAAGAAGAAGCAGCCCATCCCCGTGGACCTCACCAAGAAGGACTGGGCGGCGCAGATCAAAAAGGCGGCGGCGGCGACGTACGCTCACATGGGCGCGGGCACGTGCATCCACCTCAAGGTTGGCACCAGCGGCATGGAGGTTGGCAAGGTTACCGAGAACGCCATCGCCGCCATTGAGAACCTGGTCCAGCACGTCCCGCGCAAGTGGTCCAACGTGCAGTCCATCTACATGAAGACGAACGAATCCGTCGCGTTGCCCGTGTTCAACGCGCTGCCCGACCCGGAGGAGGAAAAGGCGGCTCGGGAGGAGGATGCGACCAAAAAGGCGGAGAAGCTGGCGGCGAGGGACAAGTGGAGGGCGGAGATGGAGGCGGAGAGGATCAACACGGACGCACCGCCCGCGAAGAAGAAGAAGGCAAAGAAGTAATCTTAGACCTGATGCCCATAAGAGTTACCACGTAAGCGACTATGAAGCGTCCGTATTTGCTAATTTGTCATCGAAATACGCCCCGCCTAGCCCTCGGGCGCGTCTCCCGTCCCTTGCTCCGCGACTTTCTTCATAGCCTCCGTCAGGTTGTTCAGGTCGAACTCCACGCGCTTGATCCACCCCTCGAAGTCCCCAATCTCCCGCAGGTCGTCGTCGAACCCCCGCACGATTCGCACCCACTCGCTCGTCACCCCCGCGAACTTGGCGCCCTTCCGCCGGAGCTCCCTCGCCTGCTCCTCCACGCGCTTCTGGTTCTCGAACACCTCCACCGTCCCGGCGTTCACCGCGTCCACCACCTGCTCCGTCAGACCGCTGACGGAAGTGAGCGCCGCGTCCCTCGATGTCTCTGTGTTGGAAGGAAAGGGAAAGGGAGCCGCGGGATTGAGTCGGTCGATGATCGATGCGGGAAGGACGGGGAAGGGTAGTTCGGGGGCGAACGGGAGGCACGCACGCACCGACACGCTCCCTCAGCACGGCCATCTTCACGGCGTGCTCGTCCTGCATATCCTTGAACGTCGACATGACGACGCTTCGACGCCTCGGCGAGTGCGGCGCGCGCGTCTCGTTCTGTTCTCTTCTTCAAGACATACATTCACTAAACTCTTACTACGTCTTCAAAACACCAGACCCGCCGACGACCTCGAGGAACGTCACGAACGCGCTCTCCCCGTCGTGATAGGTCGACACCGCGTGCAGCTGCAGGCAGTGCAGCACCAGTATGGCGCAGTGCCAGTTCTCGTGCGCGCTCCACACCCCGTCCCACAGCGGCAACCAACCCCGCCCCCCCGCGTCCACCGCGACGCACCGCAGAAAGTACCACGGAACAAACACCCGACCCAACAGCTGCAACACCGCGTTCAGCCTCCAGTCCAAACACAGCGCGGTCTCCACGCACCCAAGCAGCAACATGTTCGCACCCACGATCGCGAACCGCACGTTCCTGCAGTACAGCATCACCGGCTGCTGCGACCGCCGGTACATGGCGCAGATCAACAGCCACACCAGACCAACCGCCAACGCGACGTTGACCCGAGCGCACCACGTGGCGAAGATCAATGTCGTCGACGAGCCTTCCCGTACACCGCGCCACGTACCGTCACCGACCCACCCGATGGACTGGCCCACGAACCCGGTGGATATACCCGCAAAGTCCAGCGCGAGCGCGAGGTCGTGCGCGGTTCGCCGGCGCCACGGCACGCAGTGCAAGGTGACGGATGCCCAGTACGGAACCACGAAGGTGACCACCGCGAACCAGGTGACGGGACCTGGGGAGAGGGTGTGCGCGTCCAGGGCGATGAGGGCGGTGAAGACACCCGCGGTGAGCGCGTGGAACCAGCCGCGCATGAGCGGGCGCGCCTGTGTCATCGGAAAAGCATGGGCGGCACGGTGAGTGGGGAACCGGGGTGACGGTCAAGAGCTGTTTCCGATGCTGACGCGGCGGTCGACCGAACGCGGTACGCGGGCGCGATATCGTACCATGGTCTGGTCCGCGTACTTCTGGTGCAGCCCTATTCGTTTCCAGTCCGCGGCGTCCTTGATCCGCTGCAAACTGCTCGTCCGTCGCTCCATGGGCTTCCCGATCGGCGCGAGCTTCCTACGCCTCGTCGTGGGAACATCGCCCGTCGTGCGCCCACCGTGGGTGGGGGGTTTCTGCTCGCCGCCCGCTCCCATGACGCCTCGACCGTGAGTGAGCCGAACCTACTCGATGTGGTCTCAGTCGTCCCAATGACCCGGGGATTCTCGCCCCCCGCCTCGGGGCTCGCCACGGTGTGTCAGCCCCCGGAGGCGTTGGAGGCCAAACAAAGCCAAGTAAGCGCTGGGTTCTTGGATTGGTCTGTTGGTTGGCGACGGTGACCACATTTCTCAACGACCCCTTCCTGCAGCCTATCTGCTGCGCCACGAATGCGAGATCCGCATTTTACCAAATGTTACGACTGCTTAACCATACGAATATATTTGTATATCACCGATTCCGCATCTTTGCGGCTCCAACCGTCTCTGCGCACTTTTATCACTTCGAGGAGGTTGGTGCGGGATCCCCACTGTTGAACAGGCGCCACGCGTCCCGGTCACCGTCCCCCGGTCTTTCGCCACTGGGAGAGGAGCGTCGGGATGGCGAACGAAGGCGTCGACTGGGCGCTGTCCTTCGCCGACGGCGCCGAGCGAGCGGACGACGGGCCCGACGTGAATGCGCAAGCCCCCGGGCCAGCCTCCACGCAGCGAGCGGGGGCGAAAGAGAAAGCGTCTCAGGAGCCGAAGACGGTGCGCCCACGGACCCGGCCCGTTCCCGCGTGTTTCCACCCACGTTCCCGCGTGTTTCCACCCACGACGCGCCCCTCACCGCGAACTCGCGCGGTCTCCACCACCCACCCGCCGCGGTCGCCGCGTTGTCGGTCATCGCCCACTTTTTCTCGCGAGGGGATCTCACTCGCGCCTTTTTCCGCGGCGAGAGGGCGTTCCAAAACCGAAAAATTCACCGCTGACCGCGTCCCTCCGTACCCTCCCCATCGTCCCGCAGTGTCGCGTGAAGGGATGCGGCGCGACGTGCCATACCGTGCATGAGGTCCGCGCCCGCGCGTGTGCCTCCCACTGCGCCGCGCTGTACGTGCAGCTCGACGACCAGCCCGAGGGAACCCAATCCAGGTTTTGTTATCAGTGCCACAAGTTCCACACCATGGACGAGTACGTCACCCCAGACGGTTCCTTGCTCCAGCGACACAACTGCTACAAGTCGCAGCAACGACGGCTCCATCGTAGACGAGACAAGAGCAACGAGAAGGCGGCCGCCTCGAAGACAAACGGGGGACGGGGAAGGGGACGGAACCAGCCCAACAAGCCCGGAGCCAACCCCACGGCGTACTTCCTCAGCAGAGCCGCGGGGGTCCAGGCGAGGCGGGTGGCTGGTGCCGACGGTCAGTCTCAGTCGCGGGGCGGCGCGGGTGGTACCGCCCCGGTGACCCCATCGCCGCTGTACGCCACGCAGAAGTCCGGTGACATGCCCCCTCCCCCGCCCAGGCGGCCCAGCGGCGGCGTGCTCATCGAGCCGGTGACGTACGCAAACTACGAGGAGCCCGTGGCGAAGACGTACCAGGAGCTGCTGCCCAGCGCGATGCAGGCGGCGGAGGCGGGTGGCGCGGGGGCGGCGGGCTCGGCGATGAACACGAACCCCGGGGGCGAGGGCGGCGGCGCCGGGGGCGGGGCGGAGATGACGGAGGAGAAGATGAGGCGACTTCGAAACGAGGCTGTGCGAGCGCACAACGCGCAGACGCTTCGGTTCGGGTCTTTCACCGAGTCGAGCCTCAAGCCGAGGACGGCGCCTTCGGTGAACCCCGCGTGAGTGAGACGGGGAGCCGCCGTTTTGTACCGATACGATATGACTGG
>MDSX01007865.1_pt1 | contig 14825 bp, 10 predicted proteins | sample 811141 | NCBI WGS metagenome assembly MDSX01 (sample SAMN05326642, study PRJNA326480) | marine metagenome | isolation source: seawater | place: Atlantic Ocean: South East | collected 2010
AGGCCAAAAAGGCCAAAAAGGCCAAAAAGGTGAAAAAGGTTCTTCAGGTACAACTGGAACTAGTGGAACTTCAGGAACTAGTGGAACTAGTGGAACTTCAGGAACTTCAGGAATAGACGGTTTAATTGCAGTAAATCCTTTATGTGATGGTTTAGAACTTTCAGGTGATACAGATGTATATGCAATTTTAGATACTACATCTGGACCGTACACAACTAATTCTAATAAAGCATTAGTACTCGATGCATTAACAGCATGGCATGATCAATATAAATTAGACAATCCAGAATATACTGGTAAATTATATTGTGCAGCTAAAAATAGTAATCCAGCAAGTGGTGGTGAAAATTGGTTAAGTCATTTAGCATATTTAAGAAATACTAATATTCCCACTAGAACTTCTTGGTTGCCAACTAGTCCCGCTGCTTATACCGCCACTACAGGATGGTATCAATCAGGAAATGACGGTGGATCATATAGTTGGACACTTGAAGGTGTGCCGGCAAATTGGGGTAATTCGGATTATGTATTACCAGGAAGAGTATTCTTTATTGATTTTTGTAATGAAGCAAACAATGCTTATCATGATTCGGCATTAAATTTAGCAGGTCAACCTAAATCACAATGGACTACAGATTACAATGATTTCGTTGCCGAATTTGATACAATGGATTACTTCGGCGGTATTTTATATCCCGTAGCTTCAGCAGGAAATGCAATGCATCTTCATGCGTATGCAGCTATTACGGGTCAAGATCCAATTTTAGAATCAGGAACAAATAACTTTGAAGAATCTCTAGGAGATAATTATACTGGCCAGAGTTGGCCATTTGTTGCAGGTGAACTGGATAATCCATATACTGCAAATAGTCAAGATTTAGTAGGTTACAACTGGACTGGAGTTTATAGCAAACAAGAAGTTGGTGGAGTACTTGATTTTGATGGTCCAGAATTTGCAGAAGATATTAACACTATTTTAGATCCAACTGGTGGAGGCTCAGCAATCAATGTGTATGAATCTTATATTGATCAAATATTAACATTAAGAGGTTTATATTCAGAAGATATTACTTTTACACTTAACGATGACGGTTGTATTGTTATGACAATAAATGATGATATTGCTAATGCTGGAACTTCAGGAACTAGTGGAACTTCTGGTGATAAAGGTAATAAAGGCGAGAAAGGTGATACTGGAACTGCAGGCCAAAAAGGCCAAAAAGGTCAAGATGGAACACAAGGTCTTAAAGGTGAAAAAGGCCAATCAGGTTCGGATGGATCTGATGGATCTGCTGGTGCCAAAGGCTCTTCAGGTACAACTGGAACAAGTGGAACTTCTGGTACAAGTGGAACATCAGGAACTAGTGGAACAAGAGGTCAAAAAGGCCAAAAGGGTCTTAAGGGTCAAAAAGGCCAAAAGGGTCTTAAAGGATTAGAAGGATATGGTTATTGTTATGAACATATTGCTTTAAATCCTGTACCTAAAGATGTAGCGATAAATCAAACTAATTTACAAAAAGCATTTGTTGTTGTACCTACTTTCTTCTCAACGACTGGATATGTTTTAACTGGAATTCAATCAAGTTATGGAAACTCTATTAATACTAACGCGAGAATATATGATTTACGACAAGTAAACCCATCGACAGGTCAAGATACATCATTAAAATCATGGATCCACACCGGAGGTCAACAATTTGAAACTGAAACATTCGCTGGTGTTACACATATTCAAGGTGCACATCTATATATTAAAACAAATGCAGTAGAGTTTGATGGTTACGGATTTTCTGTTACTTTAAATTTTACACAGAACAATTGTATAGATAATAGCAACGAGGAAGTCTAACGAGGAACAAGTCTAGTAAGTATGATATATAAATAAAGTTAATTTACTATATAAATGGCAATAGCAGTATACCCACATGATGAAGAATGTGATCCACAAACAGAGGCAGTTCAATTTTATTATTCAACATCTCAAGATGAATTATGTGCAGGTAATGGCACACTAAACAATTATGTGTGGGATGGAAGTTCACTAGCCACATTAGCACAGTCTACTACTTGTGAAAATGGAATGGACATTGTATTTCTTGTAGATTATACAGGCTCAATGGGTACTGCTATAGATGGTGTTAAAGCAGGTATTTCTAATATTTTATCAACAATTGAGACTGAATCAAACGATAATTTTAGATTAGGTTTGGTTTTATTTGACGAATACATCAACACTAAAACTTCTGACCAAATCACATATACAAACTGGGCAATATCAAATTTGCCATCTGATCAACTGAGTGATAGTGAAGGTCAATTTAATACTTATCAATTACATACATGTATGCACAAAATGGGTTCATCTGGTGATCCTAATTTAATCACTGATTTTGAAGACTCTTTAGATTTATTAAATACATCTACGTTTCCATTAGGATGGGGTGGAAGTTCTCCAGAACCAAGCGGCATTGGAGTAGATATGATTATTAATGACCATTTTGCAGGACAATTTAGAAGTGATGCTATTAAAGTTATTGTTTTAATTACAGATGACGAACCAGGGGGAATAGACGATGCTTATACAACAGTAGATACGAATTATTTTAACAACAGCTTGGTTCCTCTTTGTTCTGCACAAGGTGTTCAAGTAATGGTACAAATCCAACCTAATAGTGGTACAGACACAACGGTATATGAAAATTTAGCCAACGACACTACAATTCCAGGTTTATTTGATGAGGTAACATTTGATGTAAATGGACTTTGGGTTAATGGTAGTTTAATTCCAGCAATAGAAGATTTATGTGAAAATACAGTTATAGGTACATGTGAATGCCCACCTTCTGGATATTACATGCAAGCATATGAAACTTCTGATTTATTATTGTATTCTTTAACAAATACAAGTGATTCAGCAATATCATATACATTTATTAATGCAGCATGTGAAATAACTTCAGGTATTGTTAATGTTGGGAACGCTGGACCAAGCGTCTGTGCAGTTGAAGGATCTTTTATAGTTAATGCTCCAATAACAGATTATGAATTAACAGTCACGTCTAATAATCCAATATGTAATAATTTTGATCAAAATTGCGCTAATACACCTGGAGCAGGTGCTATTTATTTTTATTGGGATCAAAGTACATGTACAGCAACTAACTGGAGTATGTGTCCATATACATATGACTCTGCTTCTGCCGATTGTGGTAATTTCAAGGAAGGTCAATCAATTACTTATACTATTTTTGGATCAAATGTACCAGATGGCACAGAAGTACCATGGACTATTTCTGGAAGTGGAATCACAACTGATGATTTTACAATTCCTAGCTTAGGAGGAAACAGTGCAATGACTGGAACGGTAACAATGCAATTCGGAATTGGACAATTAACTTTAGATATAACCAATGATCAATCAGTTAACGAAGGAGGCGAAGTACTTGTAGTAACATGGGGAGCAACTGATTCTAATGGATTTCCAGTAGAAACTGCAAATGGAAATACACTTTCTTCTTCTTGTTATATTGCAGATTCCTCGCAAGCACAAATGTTAGTGAAGTTTTTCAATTGTACAGACGCCAACGATTCATATTATACTATATATTTTTATCTTTCTGAATGGGAAGCTGAGTATGGCGGACCACCTACATCAGCTACTAGAATACAATTTGCAGGTGCATGGTCAGATTGCTACAAATTTAGTGCACAAGTATATGACGTAGACGCAGGTAATCCTGATGTACAGGGAATAGGAAGCATATACAATGAAGATTGTGATTGTCCTAATGACCCACAAGAAATTGGTGTTTTATCAGATTGTGTTAATCTATATGATCCCGAAGCTAACAACGGCAATGGACTAGTATTTGCATCTAATGATGAAATAGAAGCGTTTTCAGTATGTTCACAATCCGAGAATACGTGGTTTGCGGTAGAACAAGGATATGAAGTAGATGTTGTAATAAATGGTAATTTTTACGGAGTGTCTTCAGGAACTTATAGTGCAAATGGTGTAATAAGAGATGAAAATGGCTCAGCAATTACAACAATGACACTTACACAAAATATGAGCAATGGTACTCAAGTAAAATCTCAGCCTTATACCTTAGGTGCAGGAATATATTATTTAGATCCAACGAGCATAAACTGTAATATTAAATATCTTGATGGTTGGTTTCAAATGCTAGTAGACGAAACAACATGTTTAGAAATACCATGTTATACATATACACTAAAAGGTTGTGAATTATGCTCCGGTGATTTTGAACTTACTTCTTTTGAATGGACTGAATGTGATGGTACTAAGGCTACCGATACATTATCTAAAAAAGAAACAAGAATTATATGTGCACAAAACAAAACACCTAACGTGGTATTTGGTGCAGGAACGATTGATAAACAAACGCTCATATGTGATCAAACGCCAACTCAAACGCCAACTCAAACACCAACACCAAGTAATACACCAAGTAGAACGCCTTCAAATACACCAAGTAATACACCAAGTAATACACCAAGTAGAACGCCAAGTAATTCTGCGCAATCAGGATGTTACTTTTATAGATTAATAGTAAACGAAGGTTTAGGTGCACAATTTAGATGGCGTTTATGTGAAGAAAACAAATATACAACTTGGCAATCTCAAAAACCAGGAGAAGAATTGGTGATTTGTGCATGGTATGGAACTCCAGAAGTTGTATCAGGTAATGGTACTATCGCCGGAGGCTTAAAACCATGTACACAAACTATTGAGATCAGTGCGACTCCAACTCCTACTCCAACTAGAACACCTTCAAATACACCAAGTAATTCTTCTGCAGGTAAAACATACTTACCTATAGAAAACCGCATGAGTAGGACTAGTTCTGCTATATTTGCCACATTAGTAATTCCTAATGGAGTGGCAACAGGTTCATTAAGCCCTGGAGATGAAGTATATGTGCAGGAAAATGATGCTTGTTGGACTATTACAGACACGATGACTGATAGTCCAAACCTTACATATCTTGGTAGATGTCTTACACCTATACCAAGTTCTAGTTCTACACCAAACCCTTCACCATCTCCATCTGGATATAGATACTTAGTAGAAGGATGCGAAACTGGACAATTTTTAAGAGCAGATTCTAGTAGTCCTAAAGGCATGAATACAACATGGGAATTAACAGGTTTTGTAACACCAGGACAAGCAGCAGACACATGGACTATAGTTTCAGTTTCGAACGAAGCTACTCAAAATATAGGTTTAGGTAATCAAGCAATATGTAGAGGGGTTTCAGACCCTAGAGATGAAGATGAAATTCAGCCAATAAATAGAAGTAATAGTGCTGAATACAATCCGGAGTAAAATCTTAATAGAGGTTATTTAAGAAATTAGATATATAATATGTAACTAATACATGTTAAATGACAAATACTATTTTTATTCAGATTGCTAGTTATAGAGATCCTGAATTAAACTCTACTTTATCAAATTGCATAGAAAATGCAAAATGGCCAGAAAACTTAAGATTTACAATATGTTGGCAACACGCTGAAGAAGATCTGTGGGATAATTTAGATAACTGGAAAGAAGATTCCAGATTTAATATTCTAGATTTTAAATACACTGATGCCAAAGGAGCATGTTGGGCCAGAAATCAAATTCAGCAACAATATAATGGCGAAAAATATACACTGCATTTAGATTCGCATCATAGATTTATTAAAAATTGGGACGAAGAATTAATAAATATGCATTCTAATTTGGTTTTAGAAGGCTATAAAAAACCATTAATTACAAGTTATTTGCCTAGTTATTTCCCAGATAAGGATCCAAAAGACAGGGTAATGGAATGTTGGCAATTAGATTTTAATAGATTTACTCCTGAGGGCTATATATGGACTCAACCTTCGACTCTCAACTCTTCTCATAAGAAACCAATGCATTCTAGATTGTTTAGCGCACATTTTGTATTTACATATGGTGAACATGCGAGAGATGTTCAACATGATCCAGAAATGTATTTTCATGGCGAAGAACCAAGTTTAGCCGCAAGATCATTTACACATGGATATGACTTGTTTCACCCACATAAAATTATAGCATGGCATGAATACGATAGAAATGGTAAGAAAAAACAATGGGACGATGATAAACAATGGTCAGCAAAAGATAAAGCATCACATGCTAGATACAGAAGATTACATAGCATGGACGGAAACACATATAATCCAAAAGAGTTTGGTAAATATGGGTTTGGTAACGTTAGAACGTTAAGAGAATATGAAATATATGCTGGTTTTAACTTTTCGGAGAGAAGAATAACATCAGATGCTTTAAACAGAATTCCTCCAAATTACTCAAACAATGAAGTTAGTTGGAAAAATGATTTAGTAGACTTTTTTAAACACTGCATTGACATGCACATGAGCCATTTTAAACATGATGATTATGATTTTTGGGTAATTTCATTTGAAAGAAAAGACGGTACAGTAATAAATAGAAACGATGCTGACGAAACAGAGGTACGTAGATTATTAAATACATGTAAAGTTGGTCCTGATGATTTTGTTAGAATTTGGAGAGAATATAACGGTCCAATTCCATATAAATTTGTAATTTGGCCACATTCAAAAGAAAACGGTTATGTTGAACGATATGAAAAAAGAATAAAATGAGAAAAATAATGATACATTTACCAGCATACAGAGAACCTGAGCTGGTACCTACAATTAAAAATGCATTAGAAAACGCAGCTCATCCAGAAAGAATACACTTTGGTATTTGTAGACAATATAATGATGAAGATGGTTTTGATAATATTGATGAGTTTAGAGAAGATCCTAGATTTAAGATAGCAGATATACCGTATACAGAAGCTAAAGGATTGGCATATGCAAGATCAGTGATCAATGAAAAATTATTAACAGATGAAGATTTTTTATTACAATTAGATTCTCATCATAGATTTACTGAAAATTGGGATAATATATTATTAGAAATGTATGATGGCTTAGTAGAAGACGGCCATAATCCACTTTTATGTGGTTATTTACCATACTATAATCCATTTAATGACCCAGCAGATAGAGTACAAGAACCATGGTTTAGTCAAGCTGCTAGTTTTTATCCATTTGGAACTATTTTTATTAGACCAACGGGATATCATCATGTAGATTGGAAAACTTTAGAAAAACCTGTACCTGCTAGATTTGTTTCTGGGCATTTTTGCTTTGGACCAAATAAATGGGCAAAAACAGTTTTACACGATCCAGATATTTTCTTTGCAGGTGAAGAATTAAATTTAACAGTAAGAAGTTACACACATGGATATGACTTATTTCATCCTCATAAAGTAATAATTTGGCACGCAACTATGCGAACTGAACGCGATGGAAAATTAGTATGGGATGATCAACATAAAAGAGGAGATTCTACATGGTGGCAGCATACAAACACAGGGAGAAGCAAAATTCGTCAGCTACTTAGAACTGAAAATAATGGTTTTGATTTGACAGGATATGACTTGGGTAACATCAGAACGCTCAGGGACTATGAAAGGTATGCTGGTATACATTTTGGTTTAAAAGCATTTCAATCTCACACAAAAAGAAACTTCTTTCCACCAAATCCAGTAATAGAAGACGAAAAGGAATGGGAAGCTAGTTTTACTAAGTCATTTTATTATTTGATAGATATTACTAGAAACATGTTACCCGGAGACGATTATGATTCTATTTACATTGCATTTGATGATGATGACGGAATAGGAATTGAATCAGAAAGCATAAAAGATTATAGGCTTAATGAATTTTTACAAAAAGGCACACCAATACATTACGAAAAAATGTTTATGACCGATGAGGTTCCAACAAAAGTAGTTTATTGGGCACATAGTAAAACTAGAGGATGGGCAGAAAGACACGAAATAAAAATATAATGCTTTGAGAAATGTTAATAGATGAGAATAAAAAAGTAATTTTTGTAACACCGTACAAAACAGGTTCACATACTGTAGGGGCGACCATGAAAACATCAAGAATAATAATTTCTCAACATGCAACCTACACTGGACTTAAAATAAACTTTCCTGACTTATATAATGATGTTATTGAAAACTATACTAAATATGTTGTGGTTAGAAATCCATGGTCACATGCTGTAAGTCATTACATGCATTGTATAGAAAAAAAACAACAACCTGAACTATTTAAACCTGACTGTCCCGAACACAAAAAAAATATTTTGAAAAACTTTAATAGTTTTGTAAAAAGTAAGTTTTATATACCACAATCACAAATAACTTTTAATGATAATTTATTTGTTTATGATTTAGCAATAAAATTTGAAAAACTAAATGAAGAAATGGAAAAATTGTGTAGTGAATTAAATGTTGAATATAAAAAATGGAATCAAAATACGGGTACTGACAGTAAAAAAGAATATTTTTTAGGATATGAATATCCTGATGATTATAGGACTATGTATGATGAAGAAAGCATAGATATAGTAAGACAAAAGTCTAAAAATGAAATAAATCATTTTGGGTATAAATTTAATTAAAGAATAATGAATAGTAAAATAACAATAGTTTCAGGGCTTTGGAATATTAACCGGAACGATAGAAATTTTGAAAATCACTACATACCCAGATTTAAAGAGTTTTTAAAGATAGAAGCTAATCTAATACTATTTCTACCAGCAAGTTTAGAACATATAGTTTGGGAAGTAAGAGATCGAAAAAATACTTTTATTAAAATTTTTGAATTAGAAGATCTTAAAAATTTATATGCCCCTCATTGGGATAAGACTCAAGAAATAAGAACTAATAATGATTGGTTAAATATTACAGGAGAAAACGGATGGCTTGTAAATAGCCCACAAGCAACCAATCAGTGGTACAACCCTATGCAGCATTCTAAAATATTTATGTTGCATGATTCTACTATATACAATCCTTTTAATACTGATTACTTTTACTGGATGGATGCAGGTTTAACTAATACAGTGCCTACTTCTCATTTAGTAGAAGATGCCTGTATGGATCTTATCACTAAACACACAGATAGGTTTTTATTTTTATGTTACCCATATAAAGCTAACGGAGAAATTCACGGTTTTAAGTATGATGCAATGAATAAATTTGCTGGAGCGACTGTAGAACATGTGTGTAGAGGAGGACTATTTGGAGGAAGGAAAGAACAGATAAGTGAAACAAACGATGTATACTACGGACTTTTACAGGAAACTTTAAACGCTGGTTTTATGGGCGCTGACGAATGTCTATATACCATACTGTCATATAAGGAACCTCATATCTATAGAAAGTATTTATTAGACGAAAACGGATTGGTGGTCAAATTTACCAATGCTCTTTTAAAAGACAATGTTACCTTCCTACCAGTAGATAAACCTAAAGTTAAACCTAAAAGACTTTTTTCAGAAAGAGAATTAGAGGAAGTAAAAACTAACCTCTATATTCTTACATTTAACTTCCCAGAGCAATTACTTTATACCATTGAGTCAATGAAGAAAACGCCGGAATGGTTAGAAAAACCTCATTTAGTACTTTTAGACAACTCTACTGATCCAACATCTCAACAAGATAACAAAGAAATAGCTGATGAATATGATTTTGAATATGTAAGTATGGAGGGTAATAAAGGTATTAACAGAGGTAGACAAGCCGCTGCAGAACATTTTCATAATTCAGATGCTGATTATTATTTCTTCTTCGAAGATGACATGACATCTAATCCTCCGAAGTTTAATGGACAGTTTTGTAGAAATGGATTTAGAAAGTACATACCTAATTTATATACTGTTCTACATAAAATAATTGTAAAAGAAGATTTTGATTATCTTAAATTATCCTTTACTGAAGTTTACTGGGATAATGATATACAGACTAGCTGGTACAATGTTCCACAAGAAGTAAGAACCAAATATTGGCCAGATTATGATAAATTACCAATCCACGGCCGCGATCCAAACCATCCAAGAACAGAGTTTGATAAGATTAATAATGTAGATAAAGTTGCTTACATTAGTGGGGATGTTACCTATACTAACTGGCCTATGATTATGTCAAAGAAAGGTAATCAGAAAGTCTTTATCGACACTAAATGGGCACATCCTTACGAACAGACTTGGATGTCGCATGTTTTTCAAGAGCAGAAAAAAGGAAATATAAAAGCAGGTGTTTTATTAGCTTCCCCAATATGGCATGAGCGTATAAAATACTACAAACCTGAAGATAGAAGAGAAAACTAAGTATAGTATATAAATTAAAGACCAACTATATGTATGTTAAAGAAAATCTGCGGAACTCTATTAATACTCTTAACAATATTACACCCTAAGGTAGAAAAAACTAGTTTATCTAAAACTAAAATAAACATCGGTGTCATTCATTCGAAATGGGAACCAAAGGAAGTTCATTTATCTTGGATCAGAGATAGTTTAACTTTACCTATTCCTAATAATCAATGGAATATTCAATGGGAATCTCAACCATTAAACCCAATGATAGCTGGAATCACAAGACTTATTGGTGAAAGACATATTCTAATAGATTTAAATCCAATGTATAGACTAGAATGGGATCATGTTTTTATGCATGAATTAATACATGCTAAGCAAATTCAAGAGGGTAGACTAGTAATAAAAAATAATATCTGGTATTGGGATGGTGAATTATGTGATTGGACTTTGCCATGGTCAGCTAGGCCTTGGGAAATAGATGCTGAATCGCGAGCTAATAAAGCAATTACACAAAATAAATGAGATACATAATACAAGAGAAAAATAAAGAAGCGTAATGAATAATCTAATTAAAATAAATCAATATCATTTAGCAGTTCAAACAAGTGGAGAAGTTGGAGTAAGATTAAATTATCTTGCACCAGATATCAACAGTGTTGTTGTAAAAATAAACGATGCTACTGCACTACCGGTTTCATATGAATGGAGATTTAACGACATAGCCATAGTTTCAGGTCCAGTTCTAGCAAATTGTAAACTTTATTGGATAGGCGCAGATATATCAATAGATGATAAAATAGAAATAGATTACGATACTTATTCTTTAGATGGTAATACTCCAGCACAGCCACCAGTAGTGGGTGATTTAATTCCTAATCAAAATGGAGTTTACAATATAGGTAATACAGATTACCAATTTAATACAGCTTATTTTTCAAACAACACACTTTATATAGCAGGACAAGAAGTTGTTTTTGGTCCAGGTGGATTAATTACAATAGATGGCCAATCTGTAGGATCTTCGAATCCTACACCAGATCCAACACCAGTTGCAAGTACACCTGGTCAAACAAATGCTGCAACGCCAAGTAATACGCCTACGAACACTCCAAGTAATACTCCAAGTACTACACCAAGTAATACTCCGTCTATGTCACCGAATGCATCACCTTCGAACACACCGAGTAACACGCCAAGTAATACTCCGTCTATGTCGCCTAATGCATCGCCTTCGAACACACCAAGTAATACTCCAAGTAATACTCCGTCTATGTCACCGAATGCATCACCGTCTAATACACCAAGTAATACTCCAAGTTATTCTCCGTCTAATACACCAAGTAATACTCCAAGTTATTCTCCGTCTAACACACCAAGTAATACACCGTCTAACACACCAAGTAATACACCAGCCGTTAGCGTTAGTAACACACCGAGTAATACACCAAGTAACACACCAAGTGCTTCACAAGAATCACTCATAAATGTAGTTAGTTTCCCAGGATTTAAGTTTAATAACAACGATATTAGAGCGGACTTCTACAATAACGGAATGACAAACGCAGTATCTCAAAGATTTAATATGTCTGAGGCTCAAAGTAATGGTCAACTAGATGTGGTTAATTTAGAAGCACTGCTTGATAATGCATTTGCAGATTACAACTATGGATATGATGATATAGGTTCGCCATACAATCCAAATCCACCACTAGTATTAGCGGGTTCGGATGCTAATGCAGTTAGTCATTATGGTCAATTACAAATAGGTACACAATTATTAGATCAAGCTCAGCAACCAATGTCAGGCCCAGATGCGCGCTACATATCAACTAGTGGAAGTACTAGTTATCAAGATAACGAAAATGAATTTAGAGATGCACAATTAATGGGAGGTCAATTTACATTTATAGCATGGGATGCATCAGGTCAAGTAACAGACATACGAGCAATAGAGATTGATAAAGCTTTAGGTTTAGAAGGTTATTGGCCACTCTTTAAAACAGAGCAACAAGCCAGCGCATATCCAGGAGGTAATGGTACTGCACATCAACATCAATTCCAGAATACAGAGTCTCTATTTACAATGACATGGTGGATGCCAAGTGGTTTACAACCAGGAGCCTACTTCCATGGAGATTATCCAGGTCAGTTTAACATCTAAGCCACGCGCGCAACCCAATGATCATCATCATTTCAATCATATGGTATATCTGTATGAATAGACTCTTAAAAAGATGGGACGATGGGGTTTGGTTTGATCAAAGATCTAAATTCTGGTTGGCCAAATCCGAGAGACACCAGAGAAAACGCACGCATCCAGACCCAACATATCATAATGAGTAACCTAAACCAAAGGGAAACCAGATACCTCTTTAATAAGGACTAGAGACCAAACCTAAACTCTTAACCATATACACCATATACATACACATACCTGATCTAGGCCCAGTCAGGCCAGTAAGGCTAACTACCAATTAAGGCAGAGCCAGTCTAGGTGGTAGAAAGTGGTAAAAAGTGGTAGAAAGTGGTAAATTTTATCAAACCCATCACCTAAAGCTAAACCAGACTCAGTTAAGCCCCCAGGGGATCTAATATATACAGGCGAATTGATCGTTCACAAAGTATGAGAGCTCCCAGGTATGGGGTTAAACCCGAACGTTAAAACACACACCCCAGTCTGTACTCCCAGGCCCTAACCACATCCACCCGCCGGACCAGACCAAATAAAAGAGCCCTGACATACGCCAGAGCTCTTTACTGACTCCCAATCCTACAAAGGAGCCATCCGTAATTAAAAGTAGCCTCAATCTGATCTAGTGATCAGCTCCGGAGAGGCCTGACCGGTATTACTTAGTCTCCATTGGAATCACCTCCGCTGGGTCCACTGTTTCTGATTCAGAGGGCAGTGCACCGAACATACGGTCAAAGGCATCCTCTTCAGAGCTTAGCTTTTCCTTTTCTTCGGCTATCATCTCTAGGTTTAAGAGGTCTCGGGTGTAACGAGCTTGGTCAAAGGTAACTCCGTTGGTGAAGTCAAAGAAGAGTTTCTGACCTACTGCACCTAGACGGTTTTTAGTAAATTCCATATACCTTTCAGATGAGTTCTCTCCACCTTTCCAGTTGATGTCCATCATGGCAGTAGTCATGTGTTTTAGTTTGTTAGAGCCGACGAAGTTACCACCCTTAGACAACTGAAGAATAGTGACAAAGGTAGTGTACAGCTTTAGTTTGTTTTTACCTTGGTTATTGGCGATCATTAGATCCAAGAACCACTTCTCAGTTTTAGAACGCGTTAGGTTACACTCCTCTTTAACTGTGTCATTAACCTCAGTGTAAGAGTCAGTAAGTACTAGGTCCCAACCCTGATTAAGAGTAGACTCAATTACTTTTTGAGGATCAGCATCTGTGTAGTCTGATAAGAAAAGAATAGGCAACTGTCCCCAGTGTGGGAAACGTTTTAGGTAACGAGCCATATCCAACTGATTCATTTCAGCCGAGATAAAGAGTACCTTTTTATTTGAGTTTTGTTGCACTTTATACAACATCTCTAGAAGGACAGTAGTCTTACCAACACCAGGAGCTCCAGCGGCCATGATATTACAACCAGGCATAAAACCACCATCATTACTAAGAAACTTGTCTACTGGTGTATGCGTTGGCATAGGAACAAAAAGACTGTCATTGAATTTAAGATCATCCAATTTAGTCAATTTAACTTGAAGTGATTTGGTAGTCGGGCGACAGGCTGCCTTGTAGTAGCCTTCATAGTCTTTACGACCTGACCATGTGCCTCTATCTGAAATAGAGAGTAATTTACCGGCAGCACAATATTGAACAACTTTCTCATACCGCTCGTGATTTGCGTCGATAGAGAGTTTCGCGTTAGATTCAACTGATTTTGCCTCGATAAGGCTGCCTTTTAACTTTTTGAGTGTGTATAACATAGGATTTGTTTTTAACTTTTAATTATAGTACTAATATACGTGAAATAATTGACAACCCAAAATCTGGGCTGACAAAGTTACGAACAATTAGTCAACTAATTCAGCTAGACGCTCATTTAGCTCTAATTGACGGTTCATGAAATATTCTAACTTAGCGGTATAGAATACAAGATCACTAGGATTCAGCTCTTCTATCGCTTTATTAACTTTGTAAGTGTAATAGCCGATCTTTTCAGTGTAGCCATTAGGGTAACGAGTTTTGTACTTTTTCATATTATTTAGATTTACCGATTAATGTATATTTTCCAACTGTCACCTTCTCGACGGCAGCCATAGTCATCAAAAGACCAAGCATAAGACCCATCACACAGAACGCAAAGGCATTGAGTTCACCAGCAAAGGCGATGTATTTGTCAGCGGTTCCTGTCAAGGTCATTACAGAGATAGTAAATGACACGATGGCTAAAAGAGCGTACTTAAGGTCGATTGTTAATTTCATTTTCTTGATTTTAGTGAGAGAGGTAGTAACCTCCATTAGTATACTACTAATATACCACAAATAAATGACAATAAAAAATTATTTGCGGTTTATTTTCAATTTATTTTCGGTTACATGTTTCGTTTAATAAACT
>MDSX01044462.1_pt1 | contig 14814 bp, 7 predicted proteins | sample 811141 | NCBI WGS metagenome assembly MDSX01 (sample SAMN05326642, study PRJNA326480) | marine metagenome | isolation source: seawater | place: Atlantic Ocean: South East | collected 2010
ATGCTCCCAACCATCTGGCATACCATCATTATCAGTATCAGACATTAATGGACTAGTGAAATTTTCAGGACCCCATGTGTAAGCCACTTCATATTCTTCCACATTATTGAGGCCATCTTCATCTCTATCACCGTATGCATCAGTAGCATTGGCAGGATTTAGGAATCTATTAGAATCTTCATCTAATGCGTAACAGTACTCGTATCCGTCAGGCATTCCGTCACCGTCTGAATCCCAATCACCAGGTCCATTTAGTCGACCATCCCCATCCATATCCTCTTCAAACCAAGTCATATCACCAGGACCTGTCATATACTCATGGTAAGGCGATTTAAGAGTTAATGTCCCAAATTGAGTAACTCCACAATGAACTGACAGATCGATATTTCCAAATGCAATTTCATATCTGTCTGCTATTAAATCACCATCACTATCTTCTTCTAATGGATTTGTATCATATCTTTCCTCGACATAATTCCTAAGACTATCAGGTTCTGGTTGTTCTAAATCTAACAACGCATCACATGAATGACCAAACTGATTACCCATCTGATCAAAGATTGTAGCACCTATATCTGCTTTTATTTGAGCTTTGACATCAGGAGTTAGTAGGTAGCAATCCCAATTACCATTCAGTGGATCCAAAAGTTTTATCGATCCTTGCGGAGTTTCCACTGTATATGTGTAAAGTGATTCCCAACGATCATTTAGACCATCGCCATCAGAATCTTGAAGATTAGGATTTGTACCTAAACTAGCTTCGTCTACATTGATTAGTCCATCTCTATCTGGATCTCCGAATGGACCATTGTCGGGGTTAGGGAAGGTCTCATTCAATTCTGTATTATCTTCATTCTCATCAGGTTGCGTGGTTTGAGGATCCGGAGCGGCTGCCTCGCCACTATCTAGAGGATCCAGTCCATTCTCAATTTCCCACCCATCATCTAATCCATCATTATCTGTATCAGAAAGTCTCCAATCAGTACCATATAATGTTTGTTCCATTCTATCCGGTAGACCATCTAAATCTGTATCAAGACCTTCGATATGAATCTCTGAATCCTGTGTTTCAATATCAACTGAGCCATCTTCCCATCCCGAAACTGTGGCTAATCCAGCTCCAATTATGGTATAAAATCCAGCTAAAATTAATGTTGCAGATATTGCTGCAACTGCATATTGATTGTGTGTTAGAGCCAATTAATCACCTCGCCCCCCATGGGGGGCGTACGGTTGTCTTTAGGATGTGATATAATGTTTCATTCCCGCTGTGCAGAGATTTATACTCTAACAATTTCAGATAATGGTATTAATTTCAGTATGTTTGTATTCGATTCTACACTAAATTCAGACTTTACATTACACCCGTAGGCTCTCTCCCAGCAACCGCTTAAAATACCACAAAATATTGCAGGATGGAAACAAGATGAAAAATAAATTTCAATTCCTCCAAAAGTTTCTATTGATTTCACCGAGTTAATCGAACCGAGGCCATGCATGGATAGATGACGGCGGCCCACACTAATCCAATCCTGTTCATTTGAGATGAAAATATGTTGCCCTTGATTAATGAAAATTTCTCTTATTGTATCCGAAATAATCGTCCATAAAATACTATTTTTTTCATCAATTCCTTTCCATATAGACGAATATTTTCGACCTTCATGAATCTCATCAATATATGGTAAAGAATAACTTTCAAAACGGATAATCAAATCTTGATGAATCATCGCTCTCCTTATACCCATTTTCGACCAATAACCATTTTCTTCGACCAATAGTGTATCCCAGAATAATTCATCTTCAATTGGTGAAATAATATTTTCATTATGCCAATTTATAGATGCTTTTTTGGGAGCTGGAATAGTTAAATCATCTACAGAAAGACTCAATATAAGATTCTCAGTAGAATTATGAGTCCATCTAAAACGATGTCTAATTTCAGTTGAATGCTCCCAATTTGCTGAAAATATCCCTGCACACAAAGGTCCATTTATTGGATTTTTTATCAGAATCCTTATGTCATCTTTATCATCACCAATTACTTCAAAAGATCCCAAACCTCTTTGTTCCCAATCTAACTTCATATCCTTCCATTTCATGAGATTTCGACTAGAATTAGATTTTATTTTAGAATCTAAAATTAACCATTCTTCGGATTCAGAAGAAGAATGAGCTAGACGTCTCCCAAGACTTTGACCACTCCTTCTCTCAAGTCCCGCTAAGAAGTTTTCAAAAGAATTAATATCAATTTTCCAAACTAAATTATTATTCCTTTTTGAATCACTAATCAAACCATTAGTATGAAAAATCCACCTACTTTTGATACTTTCAGATAAATTTGAAATATTCTTTTTGGAAAAATCAAAGAACCCCATAGAATCAACTACTCAAGAATCTTTCAATTCTAAGGAACGCTTCTTCAAGAACAGATACAGGAGGTAGGCAAACCATTCTGAAATGACCAGACCCGAATTCAGGAGAAAATCCTGACCCATGAACTACTAATACATGTTCTTGATGTAACAAATCTAATACCCATTTCTTATCATCCTGATAGTCCTCAGGATTTGTTAATCTAACAAATAAATAAAAAGCACCACTAGGGCCTTCACATGAAATTCCATCGATTTCTTTGATTCTTTTGAGACAATATCTCATTCTTTTCTCTGTTAATTTACGATGTGCAGATAACCACTCATGGGAGCTATTCAGACCTGCTAGATACCCATATTGAGCAGGAGTAGAAGCACAAAGACGACTACGAAGAATTCTCTCGACACCATCTCTTACAAGAGCGAGTCTATTATCCGGGTCATACCAAGCCATATATCCAATACGCCAACCAGGAGCGAAATATACTTTTGAAACTCCATTTAGCGTGATTACAGGGACTTCTTCAGAAACAGAAGCTACAGACACAAAGGATTTATTAAAATCTAAACCATCATATATTTCATCTGCAATTATAGTGCACTTAGGCCATTCTTTTGCAATTTCTATCAATTGCTCTATTTCCGATCTAGTAGCAATATTTCCTGTAGGGTTATTCGGGTTAATCAATACTAATAATTTAACAGAATCATTCATTTTTTGACGAATATCATCTAAATCAATCTTCCAATTATCAGAAGAATTAAGCCTATATTCGACTGTTTTCGCGCCAAACATTTGAGGATATGCCATGTAAGGCGGATAATGTGGACCTGGCGCTAATACAGTGTCATTTTCCTGGAGAAATGCCGCGAAAATAATTTGTAAAGCCTCAGTAACTCCATGCGTAACATAGACATCATTATGATTACAGTGCCAACCTTTAGATGATTCTGAAGAAGATATTGCTTCCCTAAGTATGCTTAATCCATATGAGGGCCCGTAACCATTATCCTGCCTATCTAGAGCTTCCTTGTAGGCGTTAATCATATGACTAGGGGTAGGAAGACCCTCATATGCTAATGGATCTCCAATATTTAGTCGGATGATATTATGCCCTTGCTTCTCTAATTCGATCGCAGGAACGACGACATCTCTGATTGCGTACTCAATAGATGACGCTCTTTTAGAAACCTCAACTTGCTCCACCATGCATTGCCGAAGAGGTGAAGTTTGATGAACCAAACGGATGATTGATCAAATATCTAACAATTTTCTTGCTGCATCGAGTGCATCGGGAATTCCATCTGGATTAGAACCTCCTCCTTGAGCAAAAGTAGGTCTTCCACCGCCTCCGCCATTGATATGAGAAGAAATAGAATTAAGTATATTTACAGAATTATACAAATCCGATGCCTTAGTATTCTCAGTAGTAGCAACTATTATTTTACCGCCACCGTCACGACTTCCAATGATTGCTAAAGTTGGCTTAGACTCATCTCTAGTTAACTCCGATAACATCTTCATAAGTTGTTTAGAATCACCATCAGATTCCATAATCACATATCTAATACCATCTCTATGGACCGCTTCATCTCCGCCACCACTAGTCCTCAATCTAACTATTTCCGCCTCTAAACTAGAAATTTTCTTTTGTTGAAGTTTCCATTCTTCAAAGAATTTAGAAACTGCCTTTGGGAGCTCATCTGACTGGACCCCGAGAATCTCAGATGCCTCACTAAGGATTCGTTCTTGCTGCCTTGCATGCTCACGCGCCGTATCACCTGCCACGATTTGCAGACGCTCCACCCCGTCTTGGACTTGACTGGAACGAACTATCCTCAATTCACCAACTTTTCCAGTCATATCATGATGCGTTCCTCCACATGCCTGAATATCGAAATTACCAATTTTAATTATACGAATAATATCATGTTTTGGAGGGCCTCCCTGGTATATATCAAAACCGAATTCGGCATCAGCATCTGCCCTATTCATTATTATTTTCTCTATTTTAAGATTTGATTGGATGATTTCATTCGCTTCATCTTCTATAGTATCAAGTAATTCTCTAGACATTCTGGAGTAATGGGTTAAATCAATACGCGCATATTTCTGGCCCTTATTAGAACCTGCTTGACGTATATGAGGGCCTAGGATTTTTCTAGTTGCACCACCTACAATATGTATTGCAGTATGATGATCCATCAATTGCTGACGACGGAATATATCTACCTCTGCATTGATTTCACCTAGATTTAATTCACCATTAGTAAAATGAATTATCACCCCATCTTCTATTTTTGTATCAAGAACTTTAATTTGACTATCTGAAGCTATTATAAATCTCCCCTGATCGCCAAGTTGCCCTCCTCCCTCTGGATAAAATAAAGTACGATCCAGAACAACTAAATGTGTAGGAATCTCTTCAACTTCATCAGAAAATGATAAGGAATTATTTTGTTCATTAGATATTTTTTCACAATATATTACTTTTGCAGTGAAATCTATTTCATTTGTGTCTAAATAATAGTCTTGAGAAGTAATATCTAGATTTTGAGGGAGAATTTTATTTTTCCGTTTTATCTTTGCTGCATCTTTTGTAAGTTTGGCATTTCTATCAGCCATATCTGCAGAAAAACCTACCCTTACGGAAAGGTCTTTCCAACCCAGTTTATGCGATATTGTAATAGCCATTTCTGGAGTTATCCCTCTTTCTTCAGATAGCCTGAATAATATCTCATCTGGAATTTCTTGAGCATTTTTTTCTATTCCTTGGAACGCGGTTTTAACTGCGGATTCTCCTTTTCTTAACATCTCATGATACCTTGATTCTTCTAAATCTAGAAGTTTAAGTATTCCACTCTCTGTTTGCATAAATTTCTCCATATCTAGATGTGTATCCATATGGTGCTTACCAAGTTCAACAAGAGATACATCGATTCCTAAATCAGATTTCATACGACAAATTCTTCTTGCCAGCATTCGGACTAAATATCCTGCCTTAGTATTACTAGGAATTAAACCGTCGCCTAACATATTACACAAGGCATGCATATGATCAGGAATTGCATATATCGAAGAAAGAGGTTCGGTCAAACGCTTTAATTCATGTACAGTAATTGTTATATCTAGTTCATGTAATCTTTCTACTAGCTTTATGTAAAGTGATTCAACATCTGTCCCTACATCAATATTTAAAATCCCAGCTAATCTAGATAATTCTGATAATAAAGATGAAGTATCTACATCTAGACTTAAGTTATCAACCATTGATTCAAAGCCAATGATTTGTTTTAACCAAGATACTGATTCTGGATAAATTGCCTCATAAATAGTTGGAGTTCCCGCTGCGGCCCAGCAGAATCTTTCAAGACCATATCCAGTATCTATTATTTGTAAATCCATTTCTCGATATTTTAGTCCTTTAATATCTATATCGCCCAGTTCATGTTCTTCTAGATTCATAAATACGAGAGTAGCTAGTTCTAAGCCACCAACAATTACCTCAAGAGCCGCGCCGGCATTACCGCCTCCTGACCATGGATTTTCGACATATGTTATTTCTAGAGGATTTATTCCAAATGTATTGACCAGCATATCATCACAAAAACGTACGCATTGATCTATCCAATAAATTACATCATCTTCATTTGGTCTATTAAATGCATGATGAGCCATCATCTCAAAGGTAGTTAGATGTCTTCCTGAACGACCTACGGCAGCTACATCAGTCAGCCGAATACATGGTTGCGAAATACATAATGGGTTAGCTGGTGGAGGTACTTGTCCACTAGTAACATGAGGTTGGAAATCAGCTATACTGGCTATAGTCAAATGAATATCATCTCTCCATCGTGCAATCACAGGGTATGGTTCAATCTTAGAGTGATTATTTTTCGAAAAATAGTTAAGAAAAGATTCTCTCATAGAGTCTTTCAAAGCTTTACCTCTCATTGGAAAACCATCAATTATGGGGCTTCCAATGAACGTATATGGATCTTCATTTGTATCTCCTGAAGTGGTTCTTGAGTCATCTCTTGTCCAAAAGTACAATCCAGTAACAGAACAGGTTCTACGAATATGTTCTGATTCTTCCCAAAATGGAATGTGAACTTCACCAAACACCATCTCATGCACAGCCTTACACGTCTCGGAATGCTTAAACTATCTTGAATGCGATTGTTGAAAGTCCTGTCCTACCTATTGAAATGTATTGGTTAATACGGAGAACTATGTCTACAGAGTGGAGGCAACATATTCAATTGGATAGTCCAGGTAGAATTCGTATTCGTAAACATGGTTCTATGAAGACGGACGCAATATTAGTTGCTGATTTAGAACATTTAGACGAGCATACAGATGATCGTTCTCCAAATCAATTAGTTAATACTGCTTCATTAGATGGAATTGTAGGGAATGCATGGGCTATGGCTGATTGGCATTTTGGATATGGTTTCCCTATTGGAGGAGTAGTTGCTACTGATGTAAATGCAGGGAACCAAGGTGGCGCGATATCACCAGGTGGTGTAGGGTTCGACATTAATTGTGGAGTAAGGTTATGTGCATTAGATATCGACTTCAGAGAAATAAATGCAAAAAGTTTAGCACAAAGACTTGCAGAATCTATACCAGCAGGAGCAACGAGTAGAGGGGGTGTGATACTTGACCCCACAGAAATAGATAATATTCTTGCTGAAGGGGCTAATGCAGCCATTGAAATGGGATGGGGCGAATCAAGAGATTTAATTTCGATCGAATCAAATGGAAAGTTAGAAACTAATGAGAGAGATTTAGGTGAAAGAGCACGTAAAAGAGGAAAGAAATCATTAGGAACTTTAGGCTCAGGAAATCATTTCTTAGAATTACAGGTAGTTGATACAGTAGTTGATGAAGAGGCAGCCAAAGCATTTGGAATACGTAAAGGACAAGTTACAGCTATGATTCACACAGGATCCAGAGGCTTAGGACATCAGGTATGCTCAGATCATGTCTCAAAGATAGAAGAAAATTATTCTAAAATAGATAATTCTTGGTATGCACAAAAATGGGATATGACAATTGCTGATAGGCAACTCGCAGCTGCTCCAATTTTTAGTAGAGAGGGGCAAGAATATTTTGATGCTATGTCAGCAGCAGGTAATTTTGCATTTGCAAATCGATCAGCATTAACACAAAGATTAAGAAATTCTTTGAGACAAGAAATAGGTATTGATAGTGATTTAGAAGTAATTTATGATGTAAGTCATAATATAGCTAAAATTGAAGATCATAAGGTACATGGTGTCTCTTGTGACTGCTGTGTGCACAGAAAAGGGGCGACGAGAGCACTAGGAGGGGACCATCCAGAATTAGCCTCGAAATTTTCAGGAATAGGGCAACCAGTTCTTGTGCCAGGAGATATGGGGACTGCTTCTTGGATTCTCGCGGGACCAAAAGAAGGAGGTAATGATGCCTTTTCTTCATCCTGTCATGGGGCTGGAAGGAGATTATCTAGAACTGCTGCCAGAGAACAAATAGATTCTGAAAAATTAAGAGAAAAACTCAATTTGGCAGGAATAAATGTACATACAAAAACTCCGAATGTTCTCTCAGAAGAAGCGCCTGACGCATATAAAAATGTAGATGAGGTAATTAGATTGACAAATGAAGCAGGATTAGCTAGACCTGTTGCTAGAATGAAACCATTTGCAGTGATAAAAGGATAATCATTTTTCTTCGAAAGATATTTTTATAGTATCACCATCTAACATAATGTAATTTTCAAATTCATCATTGACTTCTCCATTAACTAGCATAATGACCTCATGATCAGAGTCAGCAATATTATCAAAAATTTGTTCAGAATTAAAAATTTCACCCCAAATATTGAAGAAAGCACCTATCGGTGCATCTATTTGGCTTGGAGTTTCGATATGCAATCTACCTGTATCATCATGTGTGTGTACCCCTCTCATGCCATCAGGACATACTGAATCTTGTATTCCGATATTTTGAGGAATAGAAATTTCTTCACCTTGAATAATGATTGACAAACTACTATGCGTATGGCTAATTCCACTTGAATGACTATCCAGGCATGTATCTTCAATGGCCCAGTTATTATCTTCAAGTATCTCTGTATTACCTGTAATGGATAGAATTGCAAATAAAAGTGTTGAGATAATAGCGCCACCAATTAGGACTTTTTCTAGATTCATAATTAATCCGAGAATGGTAGTCGTCTTGAACTATGAGGTGTTAGCAGTAGTCATGGTACAATTAGGCGATAAACCCGAATATTGGGAAAGGGCTAAGAAAGAGTTGTCTGAAAAGGATGAAATCCTCTCAAAATTAATAATTCAATATGATGATTTAGAATTAATTTCTAGAGGAGATTTATTTTATACTCTGATTCGATCAATAATTGGTCAGCAAATATCAGTTAAAGCAGCATCTACTGTGTGGTCGAGATTCACGGAAAAGGTTGGAGAAATAACTCCTGAAAATATATTATTAAGGGACTCAGAAGAACTAAGAAGTTGTGGATTGTCACTAAGAAAAGTAGAATATGTCCAAGGGATTTCTGAATCATGGAGTACTTATTCAAATTATGAATGGGAAAAAATGGATGATGAGGTACTAATAAAGAAATTAATTCAACTTAGAGGGGTTGGTAGATGGACTGCTGAAATGATACTGATATTCACTCTTTTAAGGCCTGATGTATTTCCATTAGGAGATATTGGAATGATTCGTGGAATAGAGAAAACATATAATTCAAGTGAAAAAATGAGTATGGATGAGATTAGAAATATTTCTGAAAAATGGAAACCATGGCGAACAGTAGCATGTTGTTACATGTGGAGTTCTGTTGATCCAGAGCCTGTAGAATATTGATTACATACAATATCCACGGCGTGGTTGGTTTGGGATAGTAGGAGCGGCGCCAGATTGTACACCGTCTGCTTCTTCCATTATGACGGTAAGAAGAGTATTTACCAATACTTTCAAATCCTCTACCTCATGTTTTAATTCTTCTACAGTAACTGCTTCGCTATTATTATTCATCCCAATCCCATCCGAGGAATTACTCCCTCACAGTAACTAAAGAAAGCAAATAGCCTATAAAGACAAATGGTGGATTCTGTGCGAAAAGGGTCATTCGAATAGGATTTAAATCCCACCAAAATAATATTTATCTAATCTTCAGAATCATCATCATCTTCATATTCCCAATCATCATCTTCTTCATCATCATAATAATATTCATCATCACCACGACTTCTCATTACGACAAATGCAACTATGCATACAGCAATCACTGCCACACCAATTACTAGGTATAATGTAGTATCAGATTCTTGCTCAATTGGAAGAGGTTGTACGTTGATTCCAGACAAATCAATATTCTGACCCTCCGAATTATCCCAATCCATTTCACCATCTGATTTTTGCATTATTAATACAAGTAAAGGTTGCCCTTCTTGCCATGATTCCCACTGGAAAGTAGCTATTACACTGGATGATTGTGCACCGAGAATTATTTCAGTATCACCATCAGCTAAAGTAGTAAAAGCAGGAGACCAAGTATTTTCAACTGGATTTAATTCATACAGACCTACGGTTATAGATCCATCTCTCTTACCATCATTTTCCCAAAATGTTTGAAGAGTTAACATCTGACCTGCTACTGGAGTATTTGATGGGTTAATCACTACGCGAGAAAATTCAGGATTGAACTCCATTATTCTTAGAGTAGGCATTCTTGGAGCGGATTCACTTCCGAGTCCTGTGACTTTATTTCCTGCTCTATCAGTCGAAGTAACCCAGAATGCAATTTGATCTCCCTGTTCTATTGTCATACCATTCAAAGGAGTAAAGTCAATACTACTTTCATATACATCTTTGGTTTCACCATCATCTATCATTATCAGTTGACCAGTATTTTCAGAACCTGCGACTGCAACTCCCGATCTTAGAATAACCCAGGACACTTCAAGAGGCCCCTCATTCATTCCAATTTCATCTACCATAGTTACAGTTACAAGTACATCACTAATCAAATCGGACTCTAAGAGTACAAGTGAGGAATCAGGATATGTTGATTGGTCGAATAAAACAGTAGGAGATTTACTATCCACTGTAACTGATGCATCAGAATTATGATCAGATTCTCCTAAACCAGGTAAATTTAACACCTCAGTCTGTACATCCATAGTGGGGTTTAATGGAACTCTAGAAGGTAAAATCATAGATGTATCAAAACTACCATCTTCGTTAACGTCAGTAACTACTTGAATCTCTTGAGTACCATAAACTACAGTATATTCAACCTTTAAATCGGCAGGGACATCCATAGCAATAACTCCAGAACCTGAGTGATATACATGGCCACTCATTCTGAATTCATCACCCTGACCCAAGTAAACAGATGTACCGGCAGCTAACGATGATGGAGGAGTTAAATCTTCAATCATTTCAGGTATAGCCACATATCTGTTATCAAGGTACCAAGAAAGTTCACCAATATTATTTTGATATGCTACAGTACTGAAATCATCAACTATTGAAACACTCGGTTTACAAGAATTTTGACTTTCATCCCATGGATAATTCCATGACATTTCGAATATCATTGATAATTGTACTATATCTGCTGTGACCTCTGTTGTTTGAACTGATATAGGGGTGACCTGACTGGTCTCATCAGACCAAATTGTTCCACGAGATGGATCATAACTCATTTTTCCTAATTCAGTTATACCATCTCCACAAAGCATAATAGAAATATTATCTAGAGTATTCAGACCATTAGCCTCTTCAATTTGCATAGTGAAAGTATGTTGTTTGCCAGGTAATAAGAAACCTAAATCTCTATCAAGAGAATATCCAGCAGATTTGATACTAGTTGGTTCATCAGTTGCTACTACAACAGTTGCCCAGGAATTAGATGCTCCAGGCCCTCCACCAGTTCCACCATCTTGGTAGCTAAGACCTGCCCAATCTGTACCCTCAAGATACATATGGACTGGAGAATTGAAAGACTGTTGAGAAACATCAATTCCAATAAAATTCACTTGTTGTTGACCAGTCATACTCGGAGTAAGTGGTTGGAATACAGAGAGATATTCATCTTCATCAGCAATTCCGTCACCATTGAGGTCGTCTACAGAGCCTCTCCAATAATTTAGAGTCAATAATTCACCTCTAGCTTCAGACTCATCTACTGTGACGAATAACGACAGAGGGTCATTTGGAGACCAAACTTTTCCGTGGGCTGCTTTCAATCCAGAAGGCGTATTAACTTCTAATGGACCAGAAACTGGAGGCTCATGATCTACTCGTATATTGACCAACGGTGGCGTCCCTGTTACATCTTCAGCACCAAGAGAGTAACCAGTAGGACCTACAGTATTCATCATAGGAGATAAGTACACATTAGAAAGTCCACTAGGCGCAGAAATTAAGCCAGAATAACCATCTTCACCAGATGTTAGTAAGTAGCTAAGGCCAGAAATATTTAGTCCGACAGTATAATGATCACTCATAGGCCTTACAGCTGAAGAATCTTGGAACTTTACAGTCCCAGTTATATTCAATTCACCTGCATCAATCATAGTATATGGATAGAATGAAGAATATTGATTAGAAAGGAGCCTACCAAACTTATCTCTAACTTCAAAAGAGTCAATCATAAGATCATTTTCTACTGCATTTTTACCTGAATGACCACTGTGGGAAACTGAAGGCCATACAGATTCACCTGATGAATCGAATGCTTGTGAGACCCAACGAATTGAACCAACATCATCCCACATCCAACTGACATCAAATTTCCAATGTACTACGACATCATCATATCCATCAGTATGTGTGATGATTTCTATTGAAGTTGAAGAATCCATAGGAGCTACAGATGAACCAGATAGTTGAGAGAATGTGACTGTATCAGAACCTTGTCCCCAAAGACCATCTGCACCATTTACTGCCTCAAATCTCAGTACTTCTCCATCAGAAGCTATACCTAAAAGCTGTATAGTTTGTAAATTAGAATTATCAAACAAATGATGATGTTTAGTTGTAATTTCTACTAATTCTCCGTTAGGGTACAGCGTATTAGGTACTTGGAAATCTCTGTTTGTAACAATATAATCAAACTTCAAATCGCCATCAATAGAAATAGATCCCATTTCTGCAGTGATATTCACAGGTATTGAAACTTGATTTGGAGGAGGATCATCCTGAGTCATTGAAGAATGATATTCAGAAACTGATGTACCTAATCCAGAAACATTCTCAAATATTAAATAGCCAATTCCAATACTAGAGATGGATACTGTTTGAGCACTATTAGAACTGAGGGATACTGAAACATCGCGCCATTCTCTTCCTGTTTCTGAATCAATATGAGATGTAGATAATGAATTAATACCTGAAACCTGACTAGCGTCTAAAATACAATTGAATACATCAGTTGTGGAGTAACTAGTTTGACTTGATGACCCAATTGTCAGAGTGACAGGAGTTTCAAATAATCCATCAGAATCAGGGGCTATGGATATCATTCCATTATTTACCGCCGCCAGAGATGGAAGTCGAATCATAAATGAAGATTGAATTCCGGAACCGTCTAATTCTAAACTAGTGCTCCTAGTATAGGTTTCAGTATTATCAGAAATTAATGATTGCCAACCATAATGCCCATAATCATACCCCATAGGGAAGGACCATTCAGAAGAACCATCATTAATTACATCTATAGACGGGTTTAAAGCTGGCTCTGCAAAATTAGCAGAAATTACCATTCTATCAATCCAACCATTTGTTGGCAATGAAATTGAAAGAGCGAAACCATTTTGTGGCACTTGGAAAGGTATCGAACCTTGAGATGTTTGTCCTAAATTAGCTCCAGTAGATGATAATGCTTCAATCATTAATCCAGATGAAAAATTACCCGATAAAGTGACACTTTTTATTGGTCTAGATGAATGGATGAAATCAGAAGTAATAGTACCTGCAATACTAGTTGCATTAAGCAGGCCATCTAACACCTCTATACTTGGGCTAAATTCCCAGCCGTTGTAGTCTGAACCAGTAGCAGACAAATATCTTTTACCACCAATACTTATTCTTTCTAATTGTGGAGTTGATTCTTCATCACTTGTATCCATAATTACTTTAAGTTTTATTTGTGAATATTGTTCCGAATCAACTCCTGCTAGGGAAAACGGGAATGTAATATTATCATAACCAGGGATTACAGAATTATCATTAGCATCCACTAAAGAACCCCTTATAGATGTATTTTCAGGGATTGATGCTTCAATATCAATCCAGCCATGATTAAATGTATCAATATCATCCATGTTTATAGAAGGACTTAACCAATATCCGCCTTCTCCATAGTTCGATATTAATATACCGAAATTATCGAAGTATCCACCTTGATATTGAACACTGGTATCAGTATCAATGTGGAATCTAAATCTAAGTGTATCTCCACTGTAAGATGAAAGTGGGGCTATCCGATTTTCAAAGTTAGTTTGTCCGCAATCTCCATTCATCCATGCATCGCTACCACTCATGGAATTCCCAGTATATCCAGGTGAACCATCATACCAACCTGGTATTTGAGGATCGAAATAGTTCCATGCACCATTATTAACCTTAATCATTAGCCCAACTGCATCCCAGTAAGTTTCTGTACATACCCACTTGTCAAATGTAAGATATGCCAGCCCATCTGTTGGAATTTCATAAGTTGGAGATGTAAGATAAGAACCTAGATTATTTGCATAGTTACCATTAAGATTTGTACCATACACATAAGGGAATGAAGGAGGATCACTAGGTCCAGCTGCTGAACCTAATTGACCGTAGCCCCAACCAGTTCCTTTAGACCAGCCAGGAGCATTGCTTGAAGTAGGATCTGAAGCAGTAGAATCTTCAAAATTGAATAGTTCTTCCATAGAGCCAAATATTAGAGTGTAATATGCCCAATCATCATATCCATTATTAACAGAGTAATGAGACATAGTAGATGGGTTCTCTATATCGTCTTGGAATAAGATAGAACCTGAATCATCAAGAACTCTGATATCAGATAGGGTAAAACCTTCTTTAGTATCTGCTGTTGAACCACCATAATTTGTCCATCCATCAGTATCAACTACAAATCTCATGTAGACATTTTGTTGATTCTGGTATGCAGAAGGTATACTAAAATCTACAGTCCTAATCCCATTACTCTGATCACCAAACACACCATCATAAGAAGGATATCCAGGAATTGCACCTTGACGATCCTCACAACTAGCAGTAGTTGCCGTAGTACCGGTAGAAGAAAGATCATACCATGTTGCATTATTCAATGATAATTCTATACAAGCATTATCGGAAGTACTTCCTTGTAAGTCCCATTCCATATCTATCTCGATACTAGATGACGAATTAGTACCA
>MDSX01009860.1_pt1 | contig 14807 bp, 10 predicted proteins | sample 811141 | NCBI WGS metagenome assembly MDSX01 (sample SAMN05326642, study PRJNA326480) | marine metagenome | isolation source: seawater | place: Atlantic Ocean: South East | collected 2010
ATTCGGATTATCTTCCCCTCAGTCAGGGTGATTCAGGTTTCTTTCAACCTGACGGGTTTGCCAGCTTCGCTGGGCAAACAAAAATGGCAGCCCTTCGGCTGCCTTTTTAGTTTCCTGTCTGGACAATAATGATAAAAAGCGGAATAACGACAATGAAAAAAACAACGATAGCGCTGCTAAGTACTGCACTTATCGCTGGGTTGAGTGCCCAAGCAGCAGCCACCCCATCTGACGACAACACCACTGTGGATACCCTCGCAGAAACATCTAAGTATGATGTAGAAAATTGGCAAGTCACCCAGCCGCCATTCAAACTCAACGAGGTTGCCATTTCTACCAATGAAACCACTTGGTCGAGCCTTGACGTGTCCCCCAATGGCAAGTTCATGATTTTCGATATGTTGGGTGACTTATACAAAGTGGATATAAAAGGTGGCAACGCCACCCCACTCATTCAGGATTTCGCGTGGAATATTCACCCCGCAATTTCTCCTGACGGCAAGCAAGTTGCCTTTGTTTCAGACCGTGATGGGCTAAGCAATGTCTGGGTTATGGATATTGACGGTACTCATCTAAAACAAATTACCCGTGAAAAGAAAGATATTATTCATGCGCCTAAATGGAGCCCAGATGGCGAATATTTGGTAGTGACTAAAGGCATAATGTCTAGCCGCAGCATTCCAGCGGGCGAGATTTGGATGTATCACAAGTCGGGCGGAGATGGCCTTCAAATAAAAGCAAGAAACAGTGGGAAACGGGATCAGCAAAATATTGCCGATCCTGCCTTTTCTCATGATGGTCGCTACATTTACTTCACTGAAAACACCGTTCCGGGCAGTCGATTCGAATACAACCGTGACCCTCTTGAGGGCATTTTTGCTATCACCCGATACGACCGCGAAAGTGGCGACGAACGCCGATATATTAGCGGTACCGGCGGCGCCGTAGTTCCTACACCCTCGCCAGATGGCAAATACGTCGCGTTTGTTCGCAGAGTGAAAGATAAAACAGCGCTTTTTCTAAAAGACATTAAAACCGGCACTGAAACACCACTGACTTTCGCCTTAGAGCGTGACATGCAGGAAGGATTTGGTTCAGAAGGTTACTTCACTTATTTTGATTGGACGCCAGACGCATCGGCCATTGTTTATTGGAGCCGTGGTAAATTTCACATCATTAACGTCGATTCGAAAGAAACCGAAACCCTTAATGTGCATATTGATACCACAGTAAAATTTGCAGATGCACTGCGTTTCCCTGTCGATGTAGCACCGGATAACGTTGAGGTCAAAATGACCCGCTGGTCGCAGATGTCACCCAATGGAAAAAGCATTCTATTTCAAGCGCTAGGTAAGTTGTACGTACGAGATGTGAAGTCAGGTAAAGTAAAGCGTCTGACCAAACAGAACGACCACGATGAATATTACCCTCGCTATTCAAATGATGGAAAGTCTATCGTTTATACTACGTGGAACGACCAAGATTTAGGTACCGTTCGCGTGGTGTCTGCCCGTGGCGGCAAAGGCAAAGTCATTAGCGTGCAACCTGGACACTACATTGAACCGTCTTTTTCAACTGATGGTAAAAAGGTGGTTTTTCGTAAGTTTACTGGCGGCAGCTTACTTGATCCTAAGTATTCAGTGGACCCAGGAATTTATGTGGCAAACCTGAAAAATGACACAGTAGAAAAAGTGGCTGACAGCGGGTACAACGCGCACTTTGCCGGTGATAATGAACGCATATTTTTTACCGAATCGGCCGGCGGAAAAGCCTATTATGAAACGCAACTTTCAAGCGTAAATTTAAAAGGCAATGACAAACGCACTCACTTATATGGCGCAGATAAAGTAAGTGAGTACAAACTTTCACATGATAAAAAGTGGGTAGCGTTTGTGTATCAATTTAAAACTTACGTCACGCCCTTTGTGGAAAACGGTAAGAAAATCACGGTAGGGCCAAACATGACTTCGTTACCCGTGACGCAGTTGTCGAGTCGTGCGGGTGAGTATTTAACCTGGTCTGCTGACAACAGCACAGTAAGCTGGTTTAACGGCCCAACCTTATTTACGCGCTCTCTTGATGAGGCATTCGCCTTTGTTGATGGCGCGCCTGAAACGCTGCCTGACCCCGTAGCTGAAGAAATTGATTTATCCTTTACCACCAAGGCCGATAAACCTACAGGTTACACCGCCTTGATGGGGGGCAAGATAGTGACCATGCGTGATGCGGATAGCACGCAAGAAGTTATTGAAGATGGTGTGGTCCTGATAAAAGACAATCGCATTGCGGCTGTGGGCAAACGAGGCGAAGTAGACATCCCCGATAACACGTTGCAAATTGACACTCAGGGGAAAACCATCATTCCTGGTTTAATTGATGCTCACGCCCATGGCTCACAAGGGCGCAACGAGATTATTCCTCAACAAAACTGGAAACAGTACTCCAATGTGTCGTTTGGGGTGACCACCATTCACGACCCTTCCAACGACACCACAGAAATAATGGCGGCCGCCGAACTACAACGTACTGGCCATATTGTAGCGCCACGCATCTATTCTACCGGCACCATTCTGTATGGCGCTGAAGGTTTAGGTTACAAAGCCATTATTAATAATTATGAAGATGCTTACTTCCACGTAGAACGTCTTAAAGAGGCCGGTGCCATTTCTGTAAAAAGTTACAACCAACCTCGTCGCGACCAGCGCCAACAGGTTCTGTGGGCAGCGAAGAATCAAGAAATGATGGTGGTACCTGAAGGGGGCGGGAAGTTACAGCAAAACTTAACCATGTTGGTAGATGGTCACACAGGTTTAGAACACAGCCTTCCTATTGAAAAGGGGTACAGTGACGTAACCCAATTGTGGAAAGCCACGAAGTTTGGTTACACACCGACCTTCGTGGTGTCGTACGGCGGCATGATGGGAGAAGAATATTGGTATGATAAAACAGAAGTGTGGAAAAACCCTCGCCTTCTCCGTTATACCCCCAGCACGGTGTTAGATAAGCGTGCTATTCGCCGGCCCACTGCACCGGAAAGTCAATACAACCACCAAAACGTGGCCCGTTACGCAAAAACCTTACGAGATAATGGTGTAAGTGTGCACATTGGTGCTCATGGACAGCGTGAAGGCTTAGCCGCACACTGGGAGTTGTGGATAATGCAACAAGGTGGCTTCACTCCTTGGGAGGCCCTACGCGGCGGCACCATTGATGGTGCAAAACACCTTGGGATGAGCAAAGACATTGGTAGCATTGAAACGGGCAAGCTCGCTGACTTGGTGGTTATTGATGGCGACGTACTTAGCGACATTAGAAAAAGTGAATTTGTTGAATATACGGTGCTTAATGGCCGAGTTTATGAGTCTGCAACCATGAACGAGGTAGGCAGTAAGAAAAAACGTAAGCCATTTTTCTTTGAACAAGACAACGCCACTTTTATGCCACAACAAACTGCCGATGAAGTTGAAGCAAAAGCCCATCATTATCACTGGGAACACTAACCCCCAAACCCTAGTGAAAGCAGTTTATAAATTAGAGGTTAACCCCTAATAGCCGAAAAGCCAGCGCGCAAAGGAAAACGCTCTTTTGAACGCTGGCTTTTTTTTATTGGCTTATCTGTTGCGGCCATACTGTTCGTGTGACGATACCCAATCGGAAGAACTAATGGCGGAGGCGAGAGAGATTTCACCTGCTAGCACAACAGAGGCCACTATTTCTGCAAGCTTATGCACCTTTCCTTTGCCATAGCAATCGATAAGTTCAAGGCATTCTCTTTGCGTCCCTATACCTGTGCCGCCTCCGTAGGTGGCAACAATTAATGAGGGAATGGTAATAGACACATAGAGGTCGCCTTCATCAGTAAGCTCGGAATACATCATGGCCGCTGATGACTCACTGACATTCGCCACGTCCTGACCCGTGGCAATAAACATCGCTGTAATGCCATTCGGGGAATGTAAACCAGTATTGTTGACACCAGAAAGGAACGATCCCACGCCTGCAACCCGTCCGTGATAATCAATTTGTTTAGGGTCTACCCGCATAACTTGCAACAAATGCTCACGTTTAATCGTGGCTTCTGCCGTGACTCGCTTGCCTCGAGTTCGCATGATGTTAATTTGTGACGCTTTTTTATCAGTGGCGAAATTAGATTCTAAGTAAAAATTTTTAATCCCTTCGTAATTATCTAAAATCCATCCACAGGCAGCAAAGGTTGCTCGGCCTACCATGTTTTGCCCTGCGGCATCACCGGTTTTATAGTTAAACCGTAAAAAGGCAAATATATTTGATAGGAAGTGGTCAACATAAGTGAGTTTGGCAATGCTGGATGTTGCTTCAGCTTCCTCTCTTATTTTATCCATGTTCTGTTTAACCCAAGCGACAAAATCTCTCGCGCCTCGGGCATTTTCAAAAATAAAAACCGGGGCTCGTTGCATGGCATCATCCACCACGGTTGCGGTTACGCCACCACTCATATTAAGCAACTTCATTCCGCGGTTATACGACGCCACCAGCGTACCTTCCGTTGTAGCCAAAGGAACAACGAAGTCTCCTTTGGCATGTTCGCCGTGAATAGTTAACGGCCCAGCAATCCCGATAGGCACTTGAGCCACGCCAATGAAGTGCTCGATATTCCCCTTTAATTCATTAGGATCGATGGAGTATTTAGCCACATGATTGAGTTTATTACCGGTAGCGCTCTCAAAATAGGCTTGACGAGCCTGAATCATGGCGCTGCCATAATCATCTAAGTCATCTCGTGGAATGTGGCCACCGCGCTTGGTGGCTTCAGTAATGTTATCTTCAACTTCAAATTTAAGCTTGCCAAACGGTGACGCTGAAAAACAAATACCTAATTTCCTTTCTTCAGGGCTAACTGCTTGGTCGAGAGCCACATGCACCGTGATGGTTTGCCGCAGCGAAAAAGGCATGCCTTTGTTCTTGTGCAATTCCTCCACCGAAATGTGGCTGTCTTTCGACGTTTGTAAGGTTATTTTATGGGTTGCTACTTTTTCACCATCCAACGATATCCATTTTAATTCTTTTAACGTGGCATCTTTCAACCGATTTTTTAAAGCAAACGAAATTCCCTTTTCTGTTTTAGTAAGACTGCCATGGGTATACAACTGTTTTAATAAAATACTCGGTACAAACATGTGAATTCCTATTTCAAAAGTCGGTGGGTAATATTTTTATCAGTGTGCTTAATTTTTTATAGCACAAACTTCGTACAGTACCGTTGCACTTTTTCAATTTCATTGCACTTCCTCAACATTTAAATTTGGGACGAAGCATTAAAAAATGCGCCAACGCCAGGCTATACCTCCCCTCCAAAGACGCTGACTTAAGTTAGGTCACCCGCTATTTTCACATCCATTATGCTTTTCAACGTCAACGAAAAACCTGACCACTTTGGATATTCAGTTCAACAACAAGTAAGCAACGCCCACCGGCTCGCTATGGTTCATTGGCCACTAAGGAAGTGGCAGCTGAATATCACTTTTTTAGGAGCAACGCATGAGAAAAGGTTTATTCCGCCAGCAAGCTTTACGTTATCAAAGGTCGCCGATTGAAGGTACCTTATTGATGACACCAAAGCCTGCCTATGTTTGGTTTACCTTTTTCCTGATTTTTTGGTTGCTCGCGATTGGCGTTTTCTTGAGTACCAGCAGTTACGCGAGAAAAACCACAGTGTCAGGTTGGCTGTCTCCTTCAGAGGGTGTTGAAAAAATTTATGCCGAGCCAAGAAAAGGGCGAGTGTCGGCGGTATTTGTTGAAGAAGGTCAACAGGTGCAACAAGGCAATGCACTATTAAGCATCGATTATGGCGTGCAACACACACAGGGGAAAAGCATAGAAGGGAAACAGCAAGAAGAACTAGATAAAAAGCTGTCTCGATTATCGGAAAGTTTACGCTTGCGCACCCAACAATTCAGCCGTGAAAATGCGCAGTTAGTTCAAGCATTAGAACATGCGAACACTGATAAGCGAGCATTAAGCAGCTTAAGTGACTTAGCGTATCAAGGCTATCAACTTGCCTCCCATCAATTAGAAGCCCAAACCGCGCTGATTGCTAGTGCCAGCATAAGCCGTGCCGAATACCAACAAGCCAAGCTTGCGGTTATTCAGGCCAAACAGCAGTGGCAACAGGCCATTCGCGAGGTCAAACTTAAACAAGCCGACATTCATCGCTTAGAGTATCAATTAGCGGAACTGCCACAAGCCTATAGCAGGGACATTGTGGTAATTGAAAACCAAATAAGCGACCTTAATAGTCAGCGCTTAACCTTAACAAAGGCTGCTTCTCACACCCTTTACGCCAGTCGAGATGGCGTGGTGTCTGCACTTCAGGCCTACCCTGGTCTGAATATACAACAAGGGTATCCACTACTTAGTATTACGCCTCTCCATGCTCAGATTGAAGCCACTTTACTGGTGCCGGTGAGCGCGGCGGGCTTTATTGAAGAAGGCCAAGCATTAGCCATTCGTTACGACGCCTTTCCCCATCAAAAATTTGGTATTCAAGAAGGCAGTATATTAAGCGTGTCCCAAGCCTTAGTATTGCCTGGCGAATGGAGCCATGCTCCGGTGCCAATGAAAGAGCCTGCCTATTTAGTAAAAGCAGCGATTGCCCGCTCTACCATAGAAGCGTATGGCAGGTCTGTACCTTTACGCACAGGCATGACATTTTCGGCGGATGTGTCCCTAAGCCAACGTAGCTTACTCGAGTGGTTACTGGAACCTGTTTACAGCATAACAGGGAGACTGTAGCCGTGCATTTAAATACCCTGCGTTTCTCCACCCGAAAATCTACGCCCTTGGTTCTGCAATCAGAAGCCGCGGAATGTGGACTGGCCTGCATTGCAATGATAGCGCAGCACTACGGTGACAGCCGAGACATGACCCAGCTTCGGCAACATACCTCTGTGTCGCTGCGGGGGGTGACTCTCATGGACGTAATGCACATTGCCGATGATTTAGGCTTGCAAAGTCGGGCACTAAAAATTGAGTTGAACGAGCTGACTCAGTTACGCTGCCCCGCCATTTTACATTGGGATATGCAGCATTTTGTGGTGCTCACACGCTGCACCAATACTACCATTACCATTCACGACCCCGCTTACGGCAAACGCACGCTTCCCATAAAAGAAGCCAGCGATCACGTAACAGGGGTTGCATTAGAAGTGACCCCCAGCGACACCTTTAAACCCGTAACGTCCGCACCGACATTATCGCTAAGGGATTTTTTCTCGCGCACCCTGGGATTTAAGCGAAATTTGCTCACTCTATTGGCCCTGTCCATTGTCATACAAGTGTTTTCTCTTGCCTCTCCCTATTACATGCAAACCGTTATAGATGACGTTTTGTTGCGCAACAATACCGCCTTGTTGGTTGCACTTGCAGTAGGGTTTGGCCTGCTTTTGTTGATGGACGTAATCACCAATATTGTCCGTCGTTTTCTCATACTGACCCTTTCAACCCGCTTGCAATTGCAACTCACTGCCTCAGTGTTTAAGCATTTGCTGTCTCTGCCCCTTGATTATTTCGCCAAACGTCACGTAGGTGACCTAGTGTCTCGATTTGGATCGCTTGCCAACATTCGCGAGTTTCTTACCACCAGCTTAGTCACTGCCCTTTTAGATGGATTAATGGCCGTTATCACCCTAGCAGTTATGGCTGTGTATTCAACTACGCTGACCTGGGTAGTACTGGGCGTCATGACCATTTATTTAACCTTACGCATTGCCTTGTTGCCTTTAATGCAGCGCTTAACGACGGAACGAATCTCATTGGCGGCCACCGAGCAAAGTCACTTTATGGAAAGCATGCGTGGCATCTTACCTATTCGTGTTTACCAACAAGAAGTTAAACGCCATGGCCAATGGCAGAATAAGCTGGTAGCCACCTTGAACAAAGATGTGAACTTAGGAAAAGTGGGAGTGGGTAACGCGGCGGCAAATCAACTCTTATTTGGAATAGAAAATATTGTGGTGGTGTATATTGCCGCGTCCATGGTCATGGACAATGCCATGACCATTGGCATGATGCTCGCCTTTATCGCTTACAAAACTCGCTTTAGCAGTGCCCTGGACAACTTAGTCAATACCTTTATTGAGCTCAATATGCTTGGTGTTCACCTTTCTCGATTGAGTGACATTGTCTTTACCGCACCAGACAAGCGCCCTTTGGTTCACGATACGCCAACTGCCCCCCATTCAGACACCACTCACAGCGCCACCTCTAATAAACACGTGATAACAGAAAATCTTGCGTATCGATATGGGGATCATTGCCCCACAGTGTTTGAAAACATAAACCTAACCGTAAATAGGGGAGAGTTTATTGCCATTGTGGGCGCGAGTGGGAGCGGCAAAAGTACCTTTTTGAAATGTTTAATGGGGCTTTATGCACCGTCATCGGGCGCAGTAGAGCATATTGGTTCGCCCCGTCGCCCAAGGGTGGCATCCGTTTTACAAGAAGACATGTGTTTAAGTGGCACCATTGCAGACAACATAAGTTGCTTTGATGAAAACGTGGATCATAAGCGACTGTTTGACGTGGCGCAGCTCGCTTGCATCCACAATGAAATTTCTGCGATGCCTATGCAATACCACACCCTTGTTGGTGATATGGGTAGTAGTTTAAGCGGCGGTCAAAAGCAACGTTTGTTACTTGCCAGAGCCCTTTACCAGCAGCCAGACATTCTTTTTTTAGATGAAGCGAGTAGCCACCTTGACGTAGAGAACGAGCGCCACATAAACCGCCACCTCAAAGCGTTAAATATCACTCGGATAATGGTTGCCCATCGTCCCCAAACGATTGCGCAAGCCGATACCGTTTACCAATTATCCCAAGGAAATTTACACCGATTAGAACCAACCCCCACCACAAATACAGTCGCCAACAATGCACTACAAAACAGCACCGGAGAAACACGATGAAGGAAGTAAGAGAACCCAGAAAAGCCATTATTAACGCTATGCCTATTTACACGATGGCTCACACAAACCCTGCGCTAACACACGCAATCAGCTCTTTATCTCGCCGCGAGATTGAAGTGGCCACCAAGCTTTTAGAAGGCTTACCCAACAAAAAAATTGCCGTTGAATTATTTATTAGCGAGCGAACGGTTAAATTTCACTGCGCCAATATATACAAAAAGCTCAACATCAATAGCCGTACTGCGCTTATCGCAGCTTGCTTTAAAACGTTTTATCAACTTGGCGAGGCATAAACCCTAGCCTATTTACTTTTAACACTCACTAATAAGGAAACAATCATGAACCATTCAAACACAACGGGCATGCAAGTGCTTAACGAAGCCAGCATTCAACAAGTGAGCGGAGGATATACCCGCGCGGTAGGCGTAGCTAACGTCAACCCTCCCCTTTTTGTGGTTACCTACCCGGTAACCCACATTTATGACAGGGATTCCCGCCATGGCAGTGGCTACTTTTTTGACAAAAACCTGTGAGCTCAAGGAGGTTAAGTTGTCCTCCATGTTATATTTTACCTAGGAATCTCTATGCAAATTGCATTACTGGGAAGTGAAAACGAGCCACAGGTAATCCATGTGGCTAGTGCATTAAAATCAGAAGGACATGAGCCTATCATCGTCAATACTCAATATTTTGGAAAACATTGGCAGCTTACCTACGACCCCGATTTCCATGACGGTCTACTGCATTTTTTAGACAGTTATCCCCTTGATAATAACCGCATGACCTTATCAGAAGTGCATGCAGTTTACTGGCATCAATACCTCCCGCCGGCAATGCCCCATGAAGATCCTAAACAAGCACAATGGATTGATCAGGAAGTTACCAGCGCTTTGCTATGCTGGTTTAACTTTAGCGACATTAAGTGGGTAAACGGCATCTCAGCCATTCGTGCACACCAATGCAAACCGTCTCAAATGCAGGTGGCTGCGCACTTAGGTGCCCATTTGCCCTATACCTTTGTGGGCAACTCTGAAATTGCCGCCTTTCAATTTTGCAACAACATGGGAGAGGTCATTTACAAACCCATTAGAGGGGGGGAAACCACACACTTTTTACACAAAGGGACACAACTTAGACATCAGTTGTCGCAACTTTTACTCTCTCGCCCTGTTATGTTGCAAGCGTATGTACCGGGAATAAATATACGCAGTTATGTCTTTGGCGATGAAGTGTTAAGTGTGCAAATAGAAAGTCATGATACGCAAACTGCTGAAAGCCAGCACCATAAGCCCCTTATCGTCATCACGCCGGCAGATATTCAACGGCTATGCGTGGCTATTTGTAAAGGCTTAGATATGCATTGGTGCACTATCAACTGGCGTAAAACAGCCAAAGGAGACTACTTCTTTTTAGATGCTGATCCCTGCCCTGACTTTCTCACGATTGAGAATCAAACCGGCATGGATATGACAGGGCGACTTATTAAGGTACTGACTCAATAAGCCCCCCTGCTAGAGGCCGTTTGTTGCGGTTTATCTTGTTACTACAAGATAAAGCGGGATAAATCTTCGTTATCAACCAGGCTTTCTAAATGACTATTTACATAGTCAGCGTCGATAACGAATGACTCTCCGCTTTTTTCTGAGGCATCAAAAGAAATGTCTTCCATGAGGCGCTCTAATACAGTGTGTAAACGACGTGCACCAATGTTTTCGGTGCGCTCGTTCACCTGCCATGCCGCTTCAGCAATGCGCTGAATACCTGATTCAGCGAATTCTACATCTACCCCTTCTGTCTTCATCAGCGCCTTGTACTGGGCCGTTAGCGACGCATTAGGTTCGGTAAGAATACGGGTGAAATCTCCAACCTTCAGCGCAGATAACTCCACGCGAATGGGCAAGCGCCCCTGCAGTTCAGGAATAAGATCTGATGGCTTGCTCATTTGGAATGCACCAGAAGCAAAAAACAAAATGTGGTCTGTTTTAACCATTCCATGCTTCGTTGAAACCGTAGAGCCTTCGACTAAAGGCAGTAAGTCACGCTGCACACCTTCGCGAGAAACATCACCCGAGGTATTGCCTTCTCGCTTACAGATTTTGTCGATTTCATCCACAAACACAATGCCGTGTTGCTCTACTGATTCAATGGCTTTTTCTTTCAAGTCTTCTTGATTCACAAGGCGAGCAGCTTCTTCTTCAATCAGAAGCTTGAACGCATCCTTAATCTTCAGCTTTTTCTTTTTGCTTTGTGAGCCTGACAGGTTTTGGAACATGCCTTGAAGCTGGTTGGTCATTTCTTCCATGCCCGGCGGCGCCATAATTTCTACGCCCACTTGAGGCAAAGCAACATCAATTTCAATTTCTTTGTCGTCGAGTTCGCCCTGACGTAGCTTCTTGCGAAACGCTTGGCGTGTGCCGCGATCTTCCACTTCCTCTTTTTTGCCCCATGCATCTTCAGGCGGGGGGATCAACACATCAAGAATGCGATCTTCCGCGGCTTCTTCGGCGCGAAACTTCACTTTTTTCATTTCGTTTTCTTTGGTCATCTTAACGGCAATATCAGCAAGATCACGAATGATGGTTTCTACTTCTTTCCCTACATAGCCTACTTCGGTGAACTTCGTGGCTTCAACCTTAATGAAAGGCGCATTCGCGAGTTTTGCTAATCGACGAGCTATCTCGGTTTTACCCACACCAGTGGGGCCAATCATCAATATGTTTTTAGGCGTCACTTCTTGACGAAGCTCTGGCTCAAGTTGCATACGACGCCACCGGTTTCGCAGCGCGATAGAGACCGCACGTTTGGCATCTTGCTGACCGATTATATGACGGTCCAGTTCATGAACAATTTCTCTTGGTGTCATTTCAGACATGCATAAACCCTTTTCATTTGGTGTTTGTGTTACACAAACATAGGTGAAGGCGTTGGTTCGCTTTCACTTAGTAATCAAGTACATCTATCGTTTGGCTGTGATTGGTGAATACACAGATGTCGCCCGCAATGGTCAAACTTTTCTCGGCAATGTCTTTTGCACTTAGTTCAGTATTGTCTAATAGTGCGGTTGCGGCCGCTTGGGCATAGTTTCCACCAGAACCAATCGCTATCAAGTCTTGCTCCGGTTGCACTACATCACCATTACCCGTAATGATGAAAGAAGCCGTTTCGTCTGCCACGGCAAGTAGGGCTTCAAGTTTCCTTAGCATTCGGTCAGTTCGCCAATCTTTCGCTAATTCTACCGCTGCCTTGGTTAAATGCCCTTGGTGTGCTTCAAGCTTAGCCTCAAAACGCTCAAAAAGCGTAAAGGCGTCAGCTGTACCACCCGCAAAGCCCGCTAATATTTTATCGTGGTATAAGCGACGCACTTTTCGGGCGTTACCTTTCATCACTGTATTACCCAGTGACACCTGGCCATCCCCAGCCATCACTACTTGATTTCCACGTCGTACAGATACAATCGTTGTCACGTTTATTCCCCGTTTCTCTGGGTGCGCCAGCCTAGAAAAGATTCAAATTGGCTAACACATATAAATCCAATAATTCATAAGTGGGGGATGGCTGGGTAATTTCAAGGGGGAAAGACACGAGGATTAAACCCAGGCTTGTGGCCGAATTCGGTCACAAGCCTTGGCAGTAAGAAGGGTTATAAATTCCAGTACCAGATTTGACAGGTCGCAATATTGACTTTGCGTAAGCTGTGTTTGGCTTTTTCAGCGTCGCGTTTTGACTCGTATGGCCCCAAGATAACGCGGAACCAATCACCGTTACTACCACTACTGTGTCGAATGAGTGCTTCAAGCCCTTGAAACGCAATTTTCGCTTTCATTTCTTCCGCCTGTGCTCGTGTTCTAAATGACGCGCATTGCATTAAATAGCGTCTGTCCGATTTTTCTTGTGCTTCCACGTCAACTTCAACTTCATACCCTGGCAAAGTACGAATATATTCCCATTCTTCTTCTGGCAGTTCAGGTAAGGCTTCTTCGGTTGGCGCAACGGGACGCGCTATTTCTGTATCAACTTCAGTGCTAGCGTTGTCTTTAATTGACCATAAGAACACGCCAAACCCTATAAGCAGCACCACCACAATAACGAGGCGTACGATAGGAAACGAGGCGACAGCACCTTGTTTAGATTGTTTAACCTGCTTGCGCTGGTTATTTTTATTGTTGGGTTTCTTCTTTTGTGGCGGTCGGCCACGAGAGACATAATCGCGTTGAGCCATGGGTGGCAGATTTCCTACTTCTTATGGTTTTATCGTTATCGTAAAAGGGTGATGCACGCAACACGGCCAGGCTAAGGGTTACGTGTGTACCTTTGCACACGAAGTTTATCGCAAACACCACTTGGGTGCTAACTGAAATCGGTAGGATCAATATCCACCGACCAACGCACTTTAGCCGCATCAGGTAGTGCCTGCATATAAGGCAGTGCCACCCGTAAGCCATGATGAAGCGGGCCGCGCTTTTCATTGCTACACACTAACATAAACCGGTAACGCCCTTGTCGCTTTTCCATTAAACAAGGAAATGGACCCGCCACACTGGGGCTGGTAGACCCTGACGGCATGAGAATGTGCTTACATTGCTGTAAAAAACGAAAGACTAACGCGCTGTCTGTGGCTTCCGCACGAATGACAATTTGACTAATATAAGGCGGCAAACCTGCTGCCTTTCTTTCCATTAATGCATGGCGAGCAAAGTGGGCATAGCCATTGTTGACCAAATCTTGCAACAACGGATGATGAGGGTTGTGGGTTTGTAACCACATTTCTCCGGGTTTACTGGCTCTTCCCGCTCGCCCCGCTAACTGGGTAACCAATTGCGCTAACTTTTCTGCGGCTCTAAAATCAGCACTGAATAAGGCCCCGTCACAATCGAGAACCACCACCAGTGTCACGTGAGGAAAATGGTGGCCTTTCGATAAAATTTGAGTGCCAACGAGTAACTGGTATTCACGATTATTAATAGCATCCAGGGTGGTGTGTAATTTGTCTTTCCCCCTTATGGTATCGCTGTCTATTCGCACTTGTTTGGCGTCGGGGAAAAGCGTTTCAAGGCCCTTTTCTACTTGCTCTGTGCCGGTGCCTGCTGTGACTAATTCCGTACTGTGACACGCTTCACAATGACGTGGAATGGCTCTGGTTGCTGCACAGTGGTGACATTGCAATCGATTTTGCGATTTATGCACCGTATAGGGTTTATCGCAACGCTTACAGGTAACGGTTTCCCCGCAGTGATGGCATAACATGGCAGGCGCATAACCTCGACGATTAACAAAAACCAGAATTTGGTTTCCTGCATTAACGTGTTGGCGCATCAGTGTCAGCATGCCTTCGGTAATGCCATAATGCACAGGTTGGTCTCGGGCATCGAGTAAATGTTGTTGCGTACGTTGAGCGCCACCCGCGCGTTGGGTGAGTTGCAGGTGAGTATAACGGCCAGAAAGGGCATTATTGAGGGTTTCCAGTGCCGGTGTGGCACTTCCCAGCAGTAAGGGAATGTTTTCTTCTTTCGCCCTGACGGCGGCTAAATCTCGAGCGTGATACCGTAATCCATCTTGCTGTTTAAAAGACTCATCATGCTCTTCGTCGACAATAATCATGCCCAAGGCTTTAAACGGTGTAAAAATAGCTGAGCGGGTGCCAATAATAATACCTAGCTCACCGGCTTTCGCCCGCTGCCAAACTAACAACCTTGCCGAATCTGTGAGTTGAGAATGAAGTACCCCCACGGCAATGGAAAAACGTTTTTCAAAACGCGCCACCGTTTGTGGTGTCAGCCCAATTTCGGGCACCAAAATAAGCACTTGCTGCTTTGCGGCCAATAAGGGCGCAATAGCCTGTAAATACACTTCGGTTTTGCCACTGCC
>MDSX01046565.1_pt1 | contig 14798 bp, 9 predicted proteins | sample 811141 | NCBI WGS metagenome assembly MDSX01 (sample SAMN05326642, study PRJNA326480) | marine metagenome | isolation source: seawater | place: Atlantic Ocean: South East | collected 2010
AAGATGATGAAAAATTGCCATATTCTTTAGCTCCATTTGAATTTTCTAGAGATTCTAGTAGTCTACCTGCAAAGTTATCAATTAACACAAGAACTAACCTTACGCTGCCATTTGATAATTTGGATTTATGGGAAGCTACGGAAGGATTAGTATTGCCTCCGAGCTTAGTAGAATCTAATTCTGGTGATTTTGCAATTGGAAAAGAAATATTACCTTTATCTTGGCAATCTCTTCATCATGATAATACTTTGAATAATAAAGATTTAGTTCCGTCAATAATTATACTTACCGATGCCCCTCAATTAGCAAATCAAAAAGGATTACTTTCAGAAGCATTATTCATTATCAGAACTAGATTTCCTTCCTCTCTAATATGGACTCCTGGTATAGGTGGACCTGATAATTGTGCTATTCTCACATGGATGGGTGTAGATTTATTTGATTTAGCAAGGTCTAGACATGCAAGTTCCATTGGTGTTATTCTGAGTGAAAATGGCCCAAGAGAAATTGAAGACTCACTTGATGAGGATTCATCTATGTCTTCCCAAATTCTTGCATGGAAAAATTCTCTTGCCGCAACTAGATCGGCGATTAGACATGGTAATCTTAGAGAATTAGTTGAGAAACAGGCAATTTCAAGCCCTCGTTCTGTAGAAAGATTAAGGATACATGATGCTAGAATGTCAGAATTAGATGGCAGTATCTCAGGTTTATCACGAGTTAAAGGGCAATTCCATGAATTACGATGTCATAGTTACTCTAGTAGAAATGATCCATTGATTCAAGATTGGCGTAAAAGAGTTTCAAGTGAACATACACCTCCTGAGCATCAATCAAAAGTTTTGTTATTATTGCCTTGTTCTGCTACCAAACCTTATCGCTTATCTTCATCTCATAAGAGATTTAGTCGATCTATTACTACAAATGCTGTCCATGAAGTCATGGTTACTGCACCACTTGGCTTGGTTCCTAGAGAATTGGAAGATATATGGCCAGCAGGGAACTACGATATTCCAGTAACTGGAGATTGGGATTCTGATGAATTAATAGTTATACGTTCGATGCTCTCTGAATATATCTCTAGAAATAATTATTCTAGAATTATTAATCATAGTGGTATAGATATAGAATTGGAATCAATAGAAATTGTTGATACCAGAAAAGGCTTAACAGCAGGTTCTTCTGAAGCATTAGAAAATTTAAACAAAACTATTGAACAATCTATCGAGGATTTCAATCTTATTAATGTTAAGGAAAGTAAGCATAGATTAGGTAAACTCAGAGCCTTATCTAGATTTCAACATGGTACTGATAAATGGCTTGATGGTACCGGTATTCAAGGCAGACCTCCTATCTTTACAATTCGTAAAGAAGGTATTCAACTTGCATTATGGAATCCTCGATTAGGGCGTTTTTCTTTTACAAAAGCTTGTCTTCCATTATTAGCTGAAAGTGGTAAATTCCCTGAAGCAGATTTAGTATCAGGATTTGATTGGCGTGGAGATTTATTTTCATCGAATGTTCATGATTTTAGAGGTAGTATAAGAATAGGTGATGAAATTTTGGTTTACCAAGATAATCATCTAATAGGTTCTGCTAGAGCCGAAGCAGCAGGTTGGGAATGGCCTGATGGCCCTAGTAGATTGGCTCGTGCACAACATCGTTTGTAGGACAAATCGGTTGTATGAGTTAGCGTAGCGATTAAAGAGGGGCAGCAGGTCGGCCGGATACTGAGGTCTTGATATGGCACGTATGCACAGCAAAGGAAAAGGAACAAGCGGTTCTTCTAAGCCCAATACTGATGTGGCCCCTTCATGGTCAGAATCTGATAAAAATACTGTTGAAGAGCTAATATTAAAATATGCTAAAGAAGGTCACTCCTCTGCTAAAATAGGATCTATTCTTAGAGATATGCACGCCGTACCTGATGTACGTTTAGTAATGGGTGAAAGGTTATCTAAAACATTACAACGTAATGATCTAACATCGACTTATCCTGAAGATATGATGAATCTAATGCGTAAAGCGCTTAGTTTGATTGATCATCTAAACTCAAATAAGAAAGATTTGCATAATCGACGTCAATTAGAACTTTGCGAATCTCGTATCCGTCGTCTTGCTAAGTACTACGTAGGCACTGGAAGATTATCTTCAAGTTGGGCTTACAAGCGTGATCAACTTAGATTAATGGTTGAATAAGTCTTACGCATAAGATTTGAACTAAAACCCTCTACGGTATACTATGAGGATGTTGGTAGATGAGATCCAATTCTCTAGTGTATCGGAAATTTTAATTGCAGCTTCTGAAGAGATTAAAAGATTAAATGAGCCTATATTTATTCTTTGTGAGCCTAATTTATTGAGTGCATTATCGATATCTGCTATAGAGTCATCGTTAATTGATAACGGTATATCCTATAGAAGAAAACTCAATACCATGGAACCAAAAAGTGGTGCTTGGATAAAAATAATTAGTGATGAATCTTCAAATACGTCACTTCTGACCAATCCTTTACGATTAACTATATCTTCACAAATTGTGGATGGACTAACCGGGCATAAAGGAGATTTTCGTAAAGGACCTCTAACTTCAGTGGCACAATGTCATGCATTAGCCCAAATCATTTCTCCTCATGGCCCCCGTACTCGAAAATTAAGGCCATGGCTAATTTCAGGCAATTGGATTCACTCTGCCTTAGACAATACATACGACCCACTGTATAGTGCACTCCGTGATCTACTCTTTGATGAAGGAATAATTCGAATTATTCCTTTACCAGAAGTACCTGAGCCTGATGTTTCAGATTATGAATGGATTGATATCGATGCTCTAAATGCAATCTCTTCTAGGTGGGTAACGCTCGATTTAGAAGGTCGAGCTAGGGCTTTATCTCATCTTATTCGTCCATCCTTAATTCGCTCTAAACCCTCTACTTCTAGACTCGAAGAGATTGTTTGGCACTGTGTAATGGCCTCAGGTTGGTCGACAGATTTAGCAAGTCAAATCTCGATTGCAAGGAAATTTTGGATTGATGATAGTCCTAGCGTCGCATGTAATAAATTAGTTGATAAATTAATTCGAGATGGTTCAATTTAATTATTCTTCTATTCTTAACATTACGTCACAACCTGAACATTCTAATCTTAATGGTCGTACATTAGACTCTACTGGGTTACTAGTTCCACAAGCAGGACATTCTATCCTTTGGCCTCTTTTTCTAGTAGATCTATTATCATTAGCTGATTTGGGAGAAACAAGAGAAATAGGGAATACAAGTAAAACACTTGATGCAACTATTGCCAGAACTATTTGCATTGGCATACCTAGTACATAAACTACCAACGAAAGACCTCCCAATGCAATCACTGTGATTAGTGAGGGTACACTACTTCTTTTTCTTGTTAAGAATAATCCCATTGCAATAGCGACACAAAGTGCAAATACTGATATCATTGCAGAAATGAGTGGACTAAATGCCATATTACCTGACGGTAAAAATTCTATTTTAAAATCTGAATCTTCTTCCATCTGTTCTTCTTTAATCTGGACACTCTCTAAGAAAATCCATCTTCTATGATTGAAATCTATATTCTCAGCAGAAACAGGGCCTAATCCTGCGAGCATTGTAGTTTCTATTTCTATATCTATATTGACTTCTTTCCAATAATTATTTGTAGGATTTCGGATAAAATCTTCAATTAAGAGTTGTCTTTCATTACTAATAACAGAATAAGAAGTATCGATTATAATCGTAATCTTCTCCGCAGCAAAAGATCTAGTTCCACCCATATCAATTTCGTAAGAGGTAGTTCCTAAATCTACTGGGTTTATGCCAATAATTGATTCAATATCTAATGACAAACCACTTTGCATGAAAGATTTCAAATCAGAAGATGACCCTGATATATGTGATGTTAATGCGAGTAATTCATCATTATCGACCTTTCCATTATTTCTATTAGAAGTAGCCACGGAATCAGAATATGAATTCAAGTTCTTCCACCAACTATTAGAATCTAAACTTGTATTACCAATATTATCCATACCCCATCTCATCCATTGAGACATTGCACTATCGAAAGAAATTTCTATTTTCTTTTGTATAATATCTCCTTCGAATTTAGCATCAACCTCTACATTTACTGTAGAACCACTTGTTCTCAACGGTTCTGATGATGGATAATAACTTCCACCTCCTCCATTATTATCTTCCACATTGATTTCATGTGATCTGGAAGTTACTATATCTAATCCGGATTGTGGTGAAATAATAAATTCAGTAGTGTAGATTCCATTTTGAGTTTCATCTGGCATTTCCCAGACAAATGTTACTTCAACTCCCGATTCTAAGGGGGTGGCTATTGGACTTAGTGTAAGGGGTGTACCTTGTAGAGAGAAACTTCCAGAAGATAATGACCACATATCTCCATCAAATCCTGAATTCACTACTATAGGGAAATATACTAACCCCGAAGTCACACTTGCATCTTTTATTTTTATATCGACAAGTGGCATACGCCCAGTTACTTTAGCTGCAGAGTCATCAGAACCCCAAGAAAAAGTTAATCCTGCATCAGCAGTAGGATTAGAGAAAAGTAAACTGTTAACTGAAAGTGAAACTTCTACTTTATCTCCATCATTTACATTGCCTGATGAAACATCTACCGATATTTGTAATTCTCCTGCTCCATTTAGAAATGGCTCAACACCTCCTGGGCCAGCATTACCTGAGTAAAATGAACCGCCAATTCTAATATCCAAGGTTGAATTAATCGTGACTCCCACTGCACCTTCAACTTCATATGGAATTGTAAATAACCAAGTTTGTGTGGGATAAATCCCCTCACTACCCCAGATTACTTCCCATGACCCAACTTCAATTTCACCTTGTTGCCAAGCTGAAACGGTTGCTGAGTACTCATCTGATAATTCATTCTCAAATGGAGATAATCTGCCATTGGATGACTCATCAAGTAAAAATAGATTAAGATCTGTGTCTATACAGCATGATGTTGTTTCTTCAATTGGAGTAATTTGTGAATCTTGTGCATAGGATGGTACACTAAAGAAAGAAACGAATAATAATGTAACCAATGCTAAGGTTTTGACATTCTGCCCTGCTCTCATATTACCTTGTGGTTGGCTTACTACCCTTCAATGCGACGCTTAATAGATACATATTGGACATTCTTTAGTATCATTCATGTTCTAACCATGTAACCATAATAATTGGATAATATCTGCATCTTCATCCGATTCTATTATCGCATATCCCACCCTTTCAAGCTGTACTATTTCTCCTTTTATTAATTCGAAATTTTCGATCATTCCTTCTTGAATAACTAATTTTTCTCCATCGGGGATAGTTAATACCGCTTTTCTTGCCATTGATTCTGGGAGCCAATGGACGATTGGTCTCCTGTCTGAACGATTATAGGAAATAATAGAAAAGTCATGTCCACTTATTTCAATATCTGCAAAGTCTTTTAATCTAATTTCTTTCTTCAATAAATCGTTCTTTTCTAAATATATTCTGTCTTCATCTAAGTTCCAAAATCTGTCACCTTCTATATAATTCATAGGATGACGTTTAATTTTTAATGAGGTAATTTTCTCTTCTCCTTTGCCAAACTTTTTCATTAGTAATGATTCAGGATTTCTTACAAAAGTTCTTCTTTCGCATCTTTCATCAATCACACTTGAATTAAAAGCCTCTATAGTTTGTAATGATACTGATATATCTTTTTGAGTAAGTCCTAAGTCAATCCAGAAATCTTTCATCGCATTTGGATCAAATCCTCTTCTTTGCAACGCTTTGAGTGTTGGTAAACGAGGATCGTCCCATCCAGTAAATATTCCATTTTCTATATCTTTTCTCATTCCAGATGTGGAAAAACTACCAAATTCATGAATTTTGACTCTTCCCCAGTATAATGTTTCAGGATAAACCCATCCGAAATGAGCGTAAAGAAGTGTCTGTTTTCTTGTTGAATCCATCAAATCTTTTCCTCTGATGATATGAGTCACCCCTTGTAAATAATCTTCGATTGCACTTTGAAAATCTAATAATGGCCATACATTGTATTTGTTTCCAACCATTGGATGTGATGTATGTTGAATTCTTAATGCAGGCCAGTCTCTTAAAGCAGGATTAGGTAAATCTACAGATGTCTTTACTCTAACTACTGCGCTACCTTCCTCAAATGTTCCATCTTTCATTAATCTCCATTCAGACATATTTTCTTGATTTGTTTTATTTCTGCATGGGCATTCTTTAGAATTATCTCTTAATTTTTTAAAATCTATTGCTGAACATTTACAAACATATCCAAATCCTTCTTCAAGCATTCTCTCAGCATATTCTAAGTAAATATCCATTCTTTCAGACGCTCTAATTATTACATCTGGTTTTTTTCCTGTGAGCCATTCATAATCCGATTCAATCCATTCATAAGCTTCCTTAATTGGAGGTTTTACTTTAGAATCAGTATCATCAAATCTCAAAACTATTTTCCCATCATATATTTTAGAATATTCTGAATTTATAGTAACTCCTCTTGCATGTCCTAATGTTAATGGTCCATTGGGATTAGGGGCGAAACGAAGAATAACTTCTCCTTTTTTGGCATTAGGTAATTCTCTTAAGCCGATTCTTTTAGTTTGTTTTTGCCTATTCAGAGCCTCAGGATTTGTCTCTTGTAAAATTTCTCTTACTGCATCTAATCCTTTCCCTATGGCTAATTTATTCGCAGATTCTACTTCAATATCTACTAATTTTTTAATTTCTTTAGCATTTTTTCTAAGATCAGTTCTTTCACCTAATATTCTACCTAGTACCGAGCCAGATTGACCTTTTCCATTATATTCAACTGCGTTTTGCATTGCATATTTTCTCACAATACCTACTATATCTGAGCCCCAATCGACGTCATCAGTCATGTTATCAGACTCAACGAGTGCCTTACCACATTTCACACTTCACCATATCACCATTCATTAAGTGATGATTGTATAACCATTCCACTTGATTCATGACGTACAGGAATTGGTGTACCATGAGTCTTAATCCATGCCTTTTTTACGGTGGCCCATGACCACCTTAGATATTCATTAGGGTGCTCATTTCTAACTAATTCTTTGACCGCTTCTTTTGTCTTAGAATCTGATGGATATCCACTTCCAATATCTATTTCTAGTGTAGTACTTATCTTCTCGATTTCTTTGTCTCTACGTACTTTTGCTAAGATACTTGCCGCACCAACTAATATTTCTTCTGAATCCATTTTATGCTTTGCATAGATCTCCCAATTGTTCCATTCCTCTCCTAATGCCGCTCTGATTCTCTGAGCAAAACGTTGTTCACTCACATCACAAGCATCTGCTTGAATAATTCCATTGCCATCCTTCATTCCAGTAGCATAAATTGCTTCTTTGAATAATTCTATTTCTATTTTATTCAAATCCATTCTATTTCTTTCTATATCAATTCTTGATGCTTTACAAATAATAATCCCTATATTCCAATTTCTTTTTTCCGCCTCGAAATATATTCTTTCCGCCATCTCTTCTCGTCTTTTTTTATTAATATCTTTAGAATCCCTAACACCTATTGATTTTAGAATTTCTTTTTCAGATTCTGGAATGCCTAATGCACATACTACTAATGGCCCAATCGCCGGACCTCTTCCTGCTTCATCAATTCCAATTAGATACATTTCAATCCTCGAAATCCGATTTTTTATTTAGCCCTAATTTAGAGATCCGTGACTCAAATTTTTGTTCTTCGAAAAGTATATTGTCAGGATGTAAATTTTCTTTATCAGATAAATTATCCGCTAATTCTACAATGTCATCTAGTGTATTATCTGTAATCGATTTATCTAATGATTTACTTGCTTTTTCTATTTGAAATCTTGAACTACCAAGTTTATTTTTTATAATTTCTTCATCAGATTTCTTTACAAACCCTTTTGCAAAACCATCTGAATCTATTGTTTGACTTTCGATAATGACTATTGGTTGAGATTTTTTTGTAAATCTTGACATCCAATCATTAGCAGTTTCATCCACGTCTATTGGTAGCCCTAGTCTTTTCCTATCTTCTTCTAATCTATATTGTATAGCTTTAACAACACCAATACTTCCAAATAAAATTACAACTAAACTTATTATTACTGTTTGCCATATTCTAAAGAATTCGATAATTACTGATTCTTTATTATCGCTACAATCTTGACAATCTTTCTCTAAGAATAAGTCTTCTAATTCTGACTCGCTACCTTCGAATATAATTCTTGGATCTCTAATTGATCTTGCTTCTATGGATATAGTAGGGCTTTCTTCATAGAAAGAACTTTGTGAAATCTCATCATATGAAAGATTCATCCATGCTGTGAAACTAATTGATTCACCATTTTTAACATCTAATATCTCAAAAGATCTAGGGTTCTTCGCATTTTGTTCTTCAGCTTCAACTGGTATATCTAACTCATAATTAGTGAAAATATTACAATCTAAGTTGACAATTAGTCCATCATTAGTATTGCCTACATTAGTAAGTGTCCATGATATCGAAATATTTGACTGACGACTCTCATAATCATAAAAATGTTCAATTGTCTCTTCATCTAAATTCCAATTAAAACTGTCTCCAACAATAACTTCGAAACTTACACTTCCAGGATTCCATCCATCAACCCATAATTCAACAACTAAATTCGCTACCTCTCCAGATAATGTACCTTCTTTAATAGATAAATTAAGATATATTTGATTATTTATTTCTCCTGCATTGAGTCTGACTTTTTCTTGACTGAGATTCGCATTAATCCATTCTGGTAAAGTTTGCAATCTTAACTCAAAATCATATGCAATGTCGCCGGTATTTTCTACAATCAGTTCTGTTCTACAAATATCTCCTGGACTTGTTTTGAATTGACAATCTATATTATTTAATTCTAAATCTCCTCCTGATCTAGGAACTATATTCACTCTTTGAGTAGCGAAAACAGCATCTTCTGGCACAGCAGTACTCCATATTTTTATTTCAAAAAACACACTCCCACTCACTAAAAAAGGTGACTGAATTTGAAATCTAATTTTTCCAGTTTCATTAGGAAACATTCCTGAAAGTTCCATTTTATCTTGAATGAAAACATTCCATTCATCTAGAGCAAATGCTTGTGAATATTCATCTATTGCAGATCCATTTTCGTTCATGGGCCTTATGCTAACAGCTAAATCACGTTGTGTGTTTCCAAGATTTTTCGCTGTCATTTCAATTGTTGCTACATTGAATGGAGCGATAGAATAAGTCCCTCCTCCATCAATTATTTCAGCACCATGGAAATATCCATATCTCATTGAAAAGTTATACCAATCTCTAATTCCAGAAGTTTCCGATATTAGTTCCATACTGAATTGATGTAATGAATTTGCTAGAGGCATCCCGTTCATAGTAATTGGTGCCGTGATTGAGAATTGAATCCATGAGGTGATATCTGAAGGCGCATCGAAATCCGATCCTTCTGCTGTATCTAATGAATAATCCCATAAAATATCCCAATTACTCGGACCTGTAATTTTTATATTAGCAATATCATCATATTCGCCTAAATTTGTATAATTAATATTTAGGTTGATTAATGCTGCAGGATCTATTGCAAAAACAGATCCAGATTCTGGTCCAAATTCTATACTTGGTGATTCGATTTCAAATGGATAAACATATTCCCCTGTTTCATTAAATATAGTACTTGCAGCTGCCTGTTGAAGCTCCAATGCTCTATCTGCTGTAATTTCACTAGGGAAATACTCTCCAACCGGAGATTTACCAGAAATCACAGTATAAATTACACAAGATGAAAGATATGATCCTTCTAAAGATGGATGTGAACCATCACTCGAATAAAGTGCAGAAAATGAATTATTACCTTGAGTGGGATCTATTCCAGAATCATTTACCTTGTGGTAAAGATGTTTGTATGCTAGTCCTACAGGGGCTAAGAATACTGGTTTTTCAATACTTGTTGAATTTTCTAAGAACATTTCATATCCTTGTTGAAGATGTAATTGCATAGTTAGATAGTCAGGATTCCTCAACTCATTAGTACCTCCATCTTTACGTCCCCATGTCATGAAAAGTATGGTTTGTCCCCCTTCTGATATTATTCTATCATTAAGTTCTTCAACTGCATTTTTGCTATCTATCCAAAAATTTGTATCAGTGGTGAATGATGGGACTTGACTTTGATCCTGTAGAATTACATAATCATGTCTTTCAGAGAGTTTACTATTGAGTTGACTCCCTTGTTCATTAGCATTTTCTTCATGATCTGCTAATTTCATGCCTCCTCCTGTTACTGAATCAACTTCAGAATTTTCTCCAGAATTATCTAGAATCATTTCTAGTTTTTGATCGAGTTCATTGAAACTTGTATAAGAATTCCCCACTAATAATATATCCAAACTTATTGTTGTTTCATTCTCTGGATTCATTTGTTTAGAAACATTATTGATTTCATCATTTAATGCGTAAATTTCTGAATAATTTCCAACTTGGAGTAAGATTAGTAACACCATTACAACAGTTACGACATCTCTTTTCATAATGAGTCCTAAGTGTACTACTCTTTGATTATCTCCCTATAATGTTCTTAAAATAGCGAAGTATTCATGTTCTGGTTAGTACTTCGAGTAATATGGTACCTATATGGCCATTCAAGAAAAAGTCTGTTGAGAGCGCGAAAGAATTGAAAAATGAGCAAAAAAAAGTAGTTGAGTATGAAAGAGAGATCAGGGGTGATAAAAATAAGAAAATAGATCGTTCACATCTTACTAATCAAAATTTCATAGATGCTATGGCTCTACTCTCAGAAGATGTTAATGAATGATATTTTAACAATCATCAGTGGACTGGGTCGGGTATTAATTCCCCTAGTGCATCTACATCAAATTCTCCCGCTTGAATTGGGACTCTGAGTCCGAATTTGAATGATACATTTGGATCGATTTCCCCTATCTGACCTACTTCTTTGCCTTCAATAATTATCTTAGCCCCTCTTCCTTTAATCCAAGGGCCATCATATTCATTTACTGGTAGCAATTTTATTTGATTTAATTCGGCTCCTAGGTCTCTGAGTAGTGCCATTGCGACTCCTTTAGATGCTGAAAAACCACCTCCAACTTCTGCACAAGCCCATGCTACACGACTTTTATTATTAGAATCTCTAACTACAGTCCCCAACTCATGTACTTTTTGTGGGAGTTCATGATGTCTGTTGGCTGAAAGAAGATTTAGTAATGATGGTAGGATATGTTGTCTTAACATGGTATGGTCCTGAGTTATTGGATTTGAGATAATAGTTCTTTTTCCTTCTTCTAACCAACGTATTTTTTCAAACTGATCTCGTTCATTAGATAATGTCAAACTTTGAGTTTCCTGTAATCCTAATGCACATAAACTCGAACTAATCCTTCTGTGTAAGTCCGATGACGGTAGTGGTATTGCATCCAGATGAACTGTAGATAATTGTTCAGGTAAGTTCTCATAACCATAACCTATAGCAATATCCTCAACAATATCAATCGGATGCATGATATCACTTCTCCACCTTGGCATTGCGATTATATGTTCTTTATCTCCTACCATACAATCTGCCCATTTTTCAATTTTATCAGGTCCATCTGTTACAGTTCTTGAGTCAATGAGAGTACCCCCCATTTTTCTAATCGCTTTTGCAATTTCTTCTCTCTCAAGTTCAATACCCAATATTTTTTCTATCAATCTATTAGGTACCTTATGGATTTTAGCGTCACCTCTCGGGGTATTAATTTTCTCATTACTCCAATTATTAATTTGTATTGATTCTACTACTCCCCCTCTTTCAGCCATTGATAAACAAATTAGCAGTAGACATGCCTCACAGGATCTAATGTCCCAACCAGTTACGTCTATGAAGAAATCTGTTGTATTTTCCGTAACAGTCGTATGATTTCCGTTAATAATCGGGGGGAATGATAATACTTTATCATCTGAATCAACTATGACAGGATATTTATCCATATTTTCCATCAAGTGTGAATAATCCTTACCTTTAGGATGGAATTTTAATATATCCTCTATAGACATTTCCTCCTCTTCTGCTAGTGGAATGAATTTATGGCTTTTTTTCACACTAATCACGTTAAATGGAGGCTTCAAAGCTGATAAATCATGTACTCCAATTGATGCAAACTTTCTTTTTCTCCCCAAAGTCATATGTAATTTCTCTTGATGTTCCATTAACGATTGAATAAAATTATCTTTCTCTTTACTACTGGTGCCATTGTCTACTCCTCTGACTACTGCTCCTAATATCACTGGACGAATTTTCTTCAACGATGAATCTACATTTATCTCTATTTCACCTTCTTTAATTTCTAAATCAGGTGAGTATTCTGCTGAATTAAGAAAAGCCCTCGCTGCTCTAGCAATAGTTTCATGGCTTAACAAGTCAGTTCGATCTGGAAAAATCTCAATTTCTATACCTAGTTGATCATTATCTTCTACTACGCAGCCAATTGATGGCATTTTTTCTTCCCATTCTTCTGAAGAATAATTAACTCCGTGTTTTTGCTGTATATATTCCAATGTGCTATGATTGAATTTTAATGTAGGCATGATAAAACCTCAATTTCCAAGCCACATTGGTAGTGGTCGTTCATAACCTATTAATCTCAGGCCAGAAATTGCCGCAGTATCATAATCCATAGCTCTCAAATTTCTTCTAGTAATGTCATCAATACTTTCGATTCCTAAATCAATCATCCATCCTTTTAGGCTTGAATTTAGCCATAATAGGGTTTCTTCTAGATTTTCATCAGTTTCAGGTGCAACTATTATTGAACATCCTGCTCCTTTGGCAATAATGAAGTCTTCAGCACTTGGGCACTCGTCTAATTCAATCATCAAATGCCTTCCTTGTTCTGCAATATTCATCCCTCTAGCAGCTAAACCAATCTTAGGTAATGCTGCCGCTGCTCTACTTCCTCCTGAACTTGCAGCATCTATTACAGCTCCATCTAAATTTAATTCTACAATTAATCTGAAAAGATTCTCTACTCTTTCGACTCTATCCTTTAGTATTACTAATGATTTTTCCTGAATTTTACTCATTAATGATACTAATAAAGCCTCTATTTCGGCATCATTCATATTCGGAAGCGATGTTAAATCTAGAACAATTCCTGAGCATTTACTCAAATCCTTAGCCACTTTAACTATATTTTCTTGATTAATTACAAGTAAATCAATGATTCTAGGATTACTTTTTACCAGGCATGGTTGTTTAGAAAGCATCAGAGTGTCATCATTATCTCCACTTTCTTTCTCTATTAACCATGGTATCGGGAACAAAAGTCCGTTTTCATCATCTCCTACTGGATTAATCAACGAATAATTATCTAGTGGGCTATACTTCCCTAGTCTCTTATTTGATGATGCAGTAATCGAGATTTTCTCAAATCCTTCGATAATACTTGCTTCTGGTAATTCTGGATAATCATGAACCTCATCTTTAGTAATAATAACTAAAGCATCCTTATTTATAGACAAACCTAATGGTTCAAGATGTTCTGAAAATTCTGATATTTCTTCAATTTTTATACTTCTCATATCTGCCCCATGGCCTGGTGGCGGACAGTTTCCTGCAACAATTATTTTTCCTCCTGTCATGCCAAAGCCTGGTTCTTTCCCTACAGAACCTAAGACAATTATCGAACCTCCTGACATTCCTACTCCGGTTCTTTCACCTGAATGTCCTCTAACCAGTATTGTCCCTCCATGCATAGACTCACCTAAATTATTAGCAGCAGATCCTTGAATATTTATCATCCCTCCATTCATATGCGAACCTATCTTATCTCCAGCATCTTTCTCTATAATTATACGTCCATTTTCTTGAAATGCTCCAGCCATTGAAGAACAATTTCCTTGTAGTGTAAAGTGCCCTCCTTGATTCATTGCTCCTGCACATTCGCCTAAGTTACCTAATAGTAACACTCTAGATTTCTCTGGAAGATGAGTAATGACTCCTATCTCTCCTTCCTTCGGTTTTTCATCTCCTCCTCGGCCCCAGCCAATTCGAACTAGCAAGTCTCGATCTAGAGCTTCAGAGAGCATTTTTTCTAAATCGCGATTTAATTTCATGCTCTTAGCAGTGACCTCTCGCATGCGACTCCCATGACTCTGACAGAGTATTCGGTCTTGATTCTGACGGAGAGGAGGGTTTTGTAAATCTCTCAAAGTTAACACTTTTTTTCGAATTTAAAATGGGTATGTTGATAGAGTTTCTACTCGGGCATGGTAATATCCTACGGGTAGAATGTGAGAAAATGGTAACTATCAAAGTCGCAATTAATGGTTTCGGCACTATAGGTAAACGTGTAGCTGATGCAATTGACGCACAGAATGACATGGAAATTGTAGGAGTAACTAAAACAGGCCCTTCTTTTGGCTGTGGATTAGCAGTAAAGAAAGGTTTTCCGTTATACTGTACATTTGATAATGATGAAAAAATTGCTTCTTTTTTGAATTCAGGTTATGATTGTAAAGGCGGGCTCACAGATTTATTGTCAATTGCAGATGTTGTAATTGATTGTGCTCCTGGGAAAATGGGTGCTGATAATCTTCAGAAATATAAATCCGCAGGTGTGAAATATATGTTTCAAGGAGGTGAAAAACATTCACTAACGGGTCTTTCTTACACATCATGTGCGAATCATATTGCGAATCTCAATGCCCAAGGGACTCGCGTAG
>MDSX01015467.1_pt1 | contig 14794 bp, 14 predicted proteins | sample 811141 | NCBI WGS metagenome assembly MDSX01 (sample SAMN05326642, study PRJNA326480) | marine metagenome | isolation source: seawater | place: Atlantic Ocean: South East | collected 2010
AAGAGAACTGGATCATGATAGCTCATTCTGACTTGGATTTTTTCCGCCCATTACTTCTTCAGCGAGCAATCCAAAGTCATCTCCATCTACGTTAACGGCATCTTCATAAGCTAGTTTGTCCCAAACCTCTACAATACCGTTGTGCGCACTAAGCACCACTTCACGGCTGAGGTTTGCAAAAGATTTAAGGTCCGGACTAATCCCTATTCGGGTAGCGCCGTCTAGCTCAATAAGTTTTACACCTGCAGTGAATAATCGAATAAAATCGTTGTTCTTTTTTACAAAACGGTTCAAGGTGTTCACCTTACCCATGACTTCATTCCACTCTTGCATTGGATATAACTCCAAACAACGGCTAAACACACTTCTTTTGAGTACGAATGCGTCGTCCATACCGGGCGCCAGCTGCTTTTTTAGGGCCGCTGGTAGACTGATGCGACCTTTCGCATCCATCTTGCATTCATATACTCCTATGAGGTTTAACATGTTTAAAGTTTGCTCTCCTTACAAATGTAGAATTATCATCCCACGATTTCCCACAAACGTACACATTGTGAATAACTTTAGCCTTTGATTTGTTATAAAACATTGTTAGCCCTTATTTGATAGGGTGGGAAGAAGTGGGAAAAAAGAATTATTTCTGTGTATAACATCGTTAATAACCTTAAAGACTCGCGACCCAATAAATGACCTAACTTTGCGCGAATACTGAGAAAGATGAAGATTACAAGTGCCAATTTTGTAAAGTCCTCTCCTGAAGTGGAAGAGTGCCCTGCACCGACTAAAAACGAGTTTGCGTTTATCGGAAGATCAAACGTGGGTAAAAGTTCACTCATTAACATGTTAATGCAGCGAAAGGATCTTGCGAAAATTTCAGGAAAACCAGGAAAAACGCAACTTATTAATCATTTTGAAATTAATGAGGATTGGTATTTAGTGGATTTACCGGGATATGGCTATGCGAAAACGTCTAAGAAGAATCGTGCAACCTTTCAACGTATGATTACCTCTTACATCAAAGACCGACCCAATTTGATTAACACGTTTGTCTTGGTGGATTGCCGTCATGATCCACAGAAAATTGATTTAGAATTTATGGAATGGTGCGGCATGGAAGGCGTTGCGTTCTCTATAGTGTTTACCAAGATTGATAAATTGGGGTCTTCTGCACTGATGAAGCAAATTGCGCAATACAAAAAGAAACTTTTGATGCAATGGGAAGAATTGCCGCCCGTATTCATGACTTCAGCAGAAGGACGAACGGGACGAGAAGAAGTACTTCGTTACATAGATATAGTGCACCAAAGCATCACTCCAGACATGTACCGTCAGTAACGTCCTAAGTATTAATCGTCTCTTGGCATTTTGTGTATAAACGGCAATGATGAATGTACCCGCGTCTAGCAATAACCAGATAACGAATCACTAAAAGATGCGAGTAAAATCGGTTTCTTCAATTTCTTAGCGAACAGAAGGTTGCAAGAAAGTGGTCAATAGAAACATGCCTATACCCCAAAACAACCTTTGACGCAAAAATGATTGATGTTGCGATTCTATATCGCGGAATTCTTGCTACTGATTTGCTTTTCCCTCATTCCCGGCTTCAATGATACCGGATTTTTCACCAAAGTAACGCGCGAAATCTCGCATATCAGCTGCTAACGCCGTGTTTTCTGTAGCTCGTTCGTAACCATCAGCCATAGAGATAAAGGTTTGATGGAACATACGCTTCATATCGTCCATAAGCATGTCTTTGGTCCATAAATCTATGCGCAGGCACTCTGAAGTTTTGTCGTCCCATACTCCCATCATTAAGGCCTTAGCTTCTTCATTCTTTACACCACCATCACTAGCATCCCAAACAATGGTCTCAGGAATTTTATTTTCATCCAATCCAACGGTGATCTTGATTTCACTTTCTTTATGTATTGCCATTAGGGTTTGTATTGTGCATCACGCAAAATTCGTTGCGCATCGCGGATAGTTAAAAGTTGTTTTAGGTCCAGTTCTGAATGGTTTTCTGCGTAACTCCGCATCATTCTATATCCAATAAATTGAGCCACTCTTCCGGGAATCTCAGCATCCATAGCAGTGCCCATTTTAGAAAAAGGAGCAGGTTCAGATAAACGCTGCCGAACCATAATATCAGTGGAAAAAAGTATATTCTCACGAACTAGTACCTCCCAAATTTGCCTTTCATTGTTTTCTAAGAAGTCGTATTCTTCTTTGCTAAAGCCCAGTACTTGATGAATAGGTGCGTCTTGGATTATAGCCTCTGCTGCTAAATGCCATTTTCCATGATAAATCATTTCTCCTAACAATGTTGGGTCTTTGAAATTTTTGATTACTTGATTTTCTACTACTGTTTGAGCATAACGAACAACTAGTTGGCTTTGAGTAAGCAAAGTTCGCTGATAACTTGGAACAGCGTTATAACCGGGATAGGCGGAACCCAAGAAATTATCTAGTCCTACAAATGCAATGACAGAATCTTTGCCGCCACGGAAGTAAAGACAGGGGTGCTCAAGGTCTATTCCACTGATATAGAAGAATAACTGGTCAGGAACTGGTACGCCTAAAAGCTCCTTTGCATTTGCGCTAATTTGCGCCAATTCAGTTGTTATCTTTTCTTGATCGCACAAGTTTTGAACGTTGGTATAGTGGTCAATTAATACTTGATTTTTACGTTCATTTGCCCAGAAAAAACGATTGGGTTGATTTTCTAAAAAGGGCCAATACCTGTCTTGCATTTCTTCCCATGGTAAACTATCCCTTCCAAAAAGTACTTCACCAAAGTCGTTTACTTCCCAAGTAATTTCACCATTATTTGTTACTTCAAACAGTGAACCTTCTGAATAGGTCCCGCGTTGAATAAAGAAGAAAACAGCGAGCACAACGGTTGCTGCGAAGAGGTATATTTGGTGAACTCCTTTCATTTGGACAAAATTAGGCGATAGAGCTATGAAATTACAGGAAACGGCAAATCATATTTCTAACTGGTTGAAAAGCTACGCAGACAATGCAGGTGTTAAGGGTTTTGTGGTAGGTGTTAGTGGCGGTATTGATTCTGCACTGACTTCAACACTTTGCGCCTGTACCGGCCTTGAAGTGCTTACCATAGAAATGCCTATACATCAGCAACCTGACCAAGCCTTGCGAGGTAAGGAACATCAGGCCTGGCTGGCTACTAATTTTCCAAATACAAAGCATATCCAAGTAGATTTGACTCCCGTGTATGATAATTTTGTTACTGCTATGCAGCCAAACGGGGCAAGTCACCAGCTTTCTTTAGCCAATTCTCGTGCGCGTCTGCGCATGTCAACCCTCTACTACCACGGTCAATCTAACGGTCTTTTGGTTGCCGGAACTGGAAACAAAGTAGAGGATTTTGGTGTGGGCTTTTACACTAAATATGGAGACGGCGGAGTGGACCTTAGTCCAATTGCAGATTTATTGAAGACCGAAGTTTTTGCTTTAGCTCGCCATTTACGGATTGTGGAGAGTATTTTGGACGCAAAGCCTACAGACGGTTTATGGGGAGACGACCGCACGGACGAAGATCAACTAGGTGCCACATACCCGGAATTAGAATGGGCAATGGCGCAGCAAGAAGCAGGGAAATCTATGGATGATTTTTCGGGACGTGAAGTAGAAGTAATGGGAATCTATCTCAAGTTCAACACTGCCAATAAACATAAAATGCTTCCTATTCCTGTTTGTGAGATTCCATTGGAATTTAAGTAATTAATTCAACCTAATTTCATCTAGAAAGAAATAGCTTGGATACCCGGCGCCAGGATGCCACTCTTGAAGTACACCTGCATTAACAAATTTTATACGAACCCTCTTTATGGGACGTGCATCCGCAAAGGAGAAAATCACCTCCTTACGCACAGGTTCTTCTTGGCTGAGCGGATGATTCATGAATTCGCTTCCAATAGTTTCCCATTGGGAACTGCCCTCATATTGAATGTTCAATTCCAATTCCTTTGGTAGGGCAATCCAAGCGCGTATGTCTTTTAAAACCCCCACGCTAATACTTTCCATTGGTTTGGGTTTTTCTAGGGTGATTTCTAGCAATCCATTTTCCCCTTGAATACCTATCCAATGTCCCTTGCGCCAATCCGTATCTCCTTGGATGCCGTCAACGGCCGCTCCAGCACCACCAGCCGTATATTGGGAAGTAGGGGTTCCTTGAATCCATTCCGCTCCGTAGTTATCGTCTTTTTTTGTGAACACGGCTTTAGCCATGTGGTTGCCGTATCCGTAATGTGGGGTGATGGCTGTAACGAATCCGTTGTCGTAGGCCGTCCCCATTCGTTTGCGGCCCTTGCGGTCTTTCTTCCACTCCACGTTTTCATACTGGTTGTAACGCCACATGCCATAGCTCCCTGTAGGTATGATTTCAACTTGAGTTTCTTTTGAGAAGGTTCTGTCCACTCGAATAATTGGTGCCGGTGGCGTTGGGTTATTCAGATTGGTTGTATAGCGTTGTGATACACTCCACGGCTGAGAATCTTCACCGCGCTCCACTTGCCAGACTCCCCCTTCAAGTAGTTGTTTGTGGCTAACATACCTGTACTTGAGGTGCGTTTCAAGAAAAGCACCTTGATCATACTTATGAATGTAGGGACCTTTCCCGTGAGAGTGTATTTCCAAGGTTTTTCCATTGGCCAATTCCAGCTGAATCTCCTCCCATTTTGGGGTGCTCAATTGATAATGTGGTTGACCGGGTACTAGAGGATAAAGTCCTATTGAGGCCATTATGTACCAAGCACTCATTTGCCCGCAATCTTCATTTCCACTGAGTCCGTCTGGCGCATTGTGGTATTGTGTATCCAAAATTTTATTCACCCAATAACTCGTCTTGCCTGGGTTATTGGTGGTATTGTAGAGGTACGCAATATGGTGAGACGGTTCGTTTCCGTGTGCGTATTGTCCGATTAGTCCAGTGATGTCGGCCTGTTCTCGGCCTGTGGTTTGGGAAGAGGCATTAAATAGTTCATCAAGCAATTCCTCAAGAACATCTTGGCCACTTTTTACCACACCGACTTGTTTCTTTGGAGATAACGAATTCCAGCCTTCTCTGCTCGCCCTGAAATTGGTTAATACTTCCATCCAACCTTCTATATCTTGCACTGGGGAGAAACTGTATTGATACGCGTTTGCCTCGGTAAAGTGATTGTTTACCTCTTGAGGCGCATAGGGTGTTAAGAAATCGCCATTCTTCCTAGGTCGAACAAATCCACTTTCTGGATCAATCAAGGAACGGTAAGCAGAAGCACGCTGTTTGTACCTATTCATCATATTTAAATCTCCAAATCGTTCTGCAGTCCACGCTATACAGGCATCGTCATAGGCATATTCCAAGGTTTTACTTACGGATTCGCTCTCGTCTTCAATACTTAGAAAGCCGTTTTCTTGATATGGGCTAAGGCCATAAACATCCATCTCCGCTGAAACGCGCATAGCTTCAAGGGTAAGCACAGTATCCGTATGGTAGCCCTTTGCAACAGCATCTGCAATGACACTTGCGCTGTGGTAGCCAATCATACAATCGGTTTCGTTCCCGGCTAATTCCCATATGGGTAATCGCCCACGCTGTTTGTACATATCCAGCATGCCGTAGATGAATTCTTGTGTGCGCTTGGGCTGGGTTATGGTGTATAAAGGATGTGCAGTACGATAGGTGTCCCAGAGCGAATAAACGGTGTAATGTCTATTAACAGTATCACTGTGAATTTGATTATCAGCGCCGCGATAAGAACCGTCTACATCGCTCCATAGGTTTGGCACAGAATAAGCGTGATATAAAGCAGTAGCAAAGATGGTGCGGTCATCTACTGAGGAGCTTATAACCTTACTCTTGGCCAATTCTTTCTCCCATTTCTGTTCCGTTTCTTTTTGTAAACTTTCAAAATTGTGGTTGGTCAACTCTGCCACTGCATTCGTCCATGCACCTTTCTCTGAGGTTCCACTCATACCAATTCTGACCGTCGTTTCTCGAGTTCCCTCGGGCATAGGTATCCAATACACGCCGTCATCAAGTTCTATTGCGGTATCTGGACGCGCGGTGATGTTGAGTCCAAAGTAAAAATGTTGTTGGCGCGCCCAACTTTCCGAAATTCTACGCCCTTGCCATTCGCCAATTCCTGTGGCTTCAAAAGACTTTTCTAGCACGCGATCACGAAAGTTAAGATCCACCATGATTCCAGGATCACCGCCCTCAGGAAATTGGATGTGCAGAATACCTACGCGATCACCCGCAGTAGCCTCAATTCTTGTTCCATCATCAAGAGTAACGGAATAATACCCCGCCTTTGCCAGCTCGCTTGATTTATCAAAAGCAATGTGATCACCTTCTTTTCTTGGAGAAGAATACGGCAATAATAGCAGATCACCATAATCGCTTACTCCTGTTCCGCTGAGGTGGGTGCATGTAAACCCGTACACAGCGCTATCCGTAAAGTGATAGCCTCCGCATCCGTCCCAACCATCGTACCGTGTATTGGGACCCAATTGAATCATTCCAAAAGGTGCTTGCGCACTAGGGTGTGTATGGCCATGTCCTCCCGTGCCAATGAAGGGGTTGATATCCTTGATAGAGGTCCATGTAGCTTCTTGGGCTGCAGAAGTTAACCCAAAAAGAAGGGTTATGATAATCATTGTGTTTCGCATCTCCCCAAATTAAGAATAATGCTTAAGTTTAAGGAAACACTGAACCATGTCTAGGAGAAGATTTCTAAAAAATCTTGGTTTGGCCGGCGCGGGCCTAGCTATAAACCCGTTAAAATCCGCAGCGCAACCCACTAATTTAACCCCACCTATTAAAAACAATCCGTTAGTGATCAGTACATGGATTCACGGTATGGAAGCCAATGCAGGTGCATGGGAAATTCTTGGTAATGGCGGTGATGCTTTGGATGCTGTAAACAAGGGCGTAGCGGTTACAGAGAATGATTTAACGAACAGGAGTGTAGGGTTAGGCGGTCGACCAGATCGCGATGGATATGTCACGTTGGATGCGTGCATCATGGATCATGATAGCCGTTGCGGCGCAGTAGCGTTTTTAGAAGAAATTATCCATCCAATTGATGTAGCTAGAGCTATCATGGAGAAAACGCCTCATGTTATGTTGGTAGGCGAAGGAGCACAGCAGTGGGCACTGGAGAACGGATTTACAAAGGCAAAATTTGAAGTACCAGTTCCACCGGTACAAAAGGAGTTCGAAGAATGGCGTATTAAATCTGAATATAAAACAGGAGTCAATGTTGAAAATCATGACACCATTGGAATGTTGGCATTGGATGCAAGCGGTCGTATGGCAGGCGCATGCACAACCTCTGGAATGGCCTATAAGGTTCGTGGAAGGGTGGGAGATAGTCCAATAATTGGCGCAGGATTATTCATTGACGGTGATGTTGGTGGCGCCACTGCAACGGGAGTAGGCGAGGCCATGATTCGTACCGCTGGATCTGCTTCAGTTGTGGAATCTATGCGTCGCGGGGCCTCCCCAGAAGAAGCGTGCTATGATATTGTCCAACGTATTCTCAAAAAGCATCCCGGTGTTAACGAAATGCAAGTAGGTTTCTTAGCAATGAATGTGCTGGGAGAAGTTGGTGGATATAGCGTTTATGATGGCTTTAATTATGCACTCCGTAGTAAAGAGGAGAACAAAATGGTCAATGCCAAATACTTCCGTACATGGGAGTAAGAAATAGGCAAAAACGGCGTTGGTTGACCGGTGTATTTGCCGTGATAATTAGTGTGCTGGTAGTTCTTTTTACGAGGTCTGTGTCCGATTTTAATGAACGGGAGTTATCCTGGGCAGATATCAATGGAGTCATTCCCGCGGTTACTATGCATAGTTTATACGATTCCGTTGGGTATAATTATCTATCGCCCAAAGAGGGTGATTGGGAGATGGAATTTGACTCTACGCTAGCTTCAGAGCAGTACTTCATTGTATCAGATGGTGATGGTGTTCAAATCACTTATGGCCCCAATGGTGACCATCATGCTAGAGCTACGTTATTCCAATTGACTCGTCTAACTACTGAAGGGGCAAAGCTACCCTACGGTCGTATCGATGACCGTCCTGCTTTCCGTCATCGCGGCGTACTGTTAGATGTCTGTCGTCATTTTTTTACAGTGGAAGAAGTCAAAAGACAATTGGATATCATGGCGCTTTATAAATTTAATGTATTCCATTGGCATCTTACTGAAGATCAAGGCTGGCGCATTGCGATGGATAAGTACCCTAAGTTGGCAGAGGTGGCCGCTTTTCGAATGTATGGAGACAGCGTTTATGGTGGATCATATAGTCGTGAACAGTTAGAAGATGTAGTGGCGCATGCTAGAGGATTAGGTATTGAGATTATTCCAGAGATTGAATTGCCTGGACATAGTCAAGCTGCTATAGCCGCTTATCCAGAATTAGGATGCACGGGTAAGCCCTTGGAAGTAGCCACAGAATGGGGCGTATTCAAAGACATCTATTGTGCTGGTAATGAGCATACTTTTGAATTTTTAGAGGATGTGCTTGATTATGTATGTGAAATATTCCCTTCAAAATATATCCATATAGGAGGGGATGAGGCTCCGAAATACCGCTGGGAGCACTGTGCAAAGTGTCAACAGCGAATAAAGAATGAGGGCCTTAAAACGGAGGAGGAGCTTCAAAGTTGGTTCAATATCCGAATTGAGGATTATGTAGCCACAAAAGGTAAACAGATCATTGGTTGGGATGAAATTTTAGAAGGTGGTTTGAGTCCGAATGCAACGGTTCAAAGTTGGCGAGGCTTTGAAGGCGGTATTCAGGCTGCAGAGCAGGGTCATGATGCAATAATGAGCCCAACATCACATGCTTATTTTGATTATCCCATAAGTAGTATTGATGTACCCAAGGTATACGCTTATGATCCTGTTCCGCAAGATCTTGATCCTATGCTTAGCGAACATATTCTTGGTGGTGAATGCAACTTATGGTCGGAACGTATCCCAAATATAGAAACCTTAGACCGACGTTTTTTACCTCGTGGCCTTGCCATGGCAGAAGTCCTTTGGTCGTATCCTCAGGAGCGAAATTATGAGGCATTTTGGAATCGATTGCAGCAGCACTACTCCTTGTTAGAGGCTATGGGGTATAGTTATGATGTGGAGCAGGTTCCAGTGGACCTTCAATCTTATAATGAGAGTACTGAAGATGAAATAGAACTTCATGTTATAGCTAATCCGGCATTTGAAAATCTAGAAATAGATGTACAGTCTTCTACGGGTGTTGTTATAGGGAATAGAGTACGCTTTATTGATGCCGGAGCACATAGCGTGTCCGTTCAGCCTAAAAGGGATGATAGGCCTATGGGGCCGCTTTTAGAATATGATTTTGCGCTGCACCAAGGATTGTTGACGCATAGTTGTTTGACCTCACCGCCAACGCCACCTTATAGTGGGACACCGGATATTTCTTTAGCTAATGGCGTACTTGGTTCTACTAATTTTAGAGACGGAAATTGGCTGGGTTATTTTGGTCCGGATTTTTTTAGCGGCCACTTTGAATGGAAGGAAAAGTATATCATTGATTCTGTGAAAATTAATTTCCTTCAGAGTCGCTTGAGCTGGATCCTAATCCCTGAAGTAGTGTATACAGATATTTATGTGCAAAGTGATGTCATTGAACGATACCATTGGGATAGAGACGTGAGTGTTGAAGAAGAAGGAACATTTATTCACACCATGACTTTGGCCCCAACGGGAGGTTTTTCACCTACCAATTCCATTCATTTTGAAATTCCTAATACAGAACGCCTAGCTATTAATCATCCCGCTGCTGGACAGCGAGTTTGGCATTTTTTAGACGAAGTACAGATTTATGGAAGACCGTATAGAAATTGAGATTGCTATTGAGGAGCCTAAACATGCAGAAGGTCTTCATGCGCTTGGGGTAAATCGTATAGAACTCTGCGCGAATCTAAATGAAGGTGGACTTACACCCACATTTGGTCAAGCTATTGAAACTGTTGCAGTTACGCCAATTCCAGTGTACGCTATGTTGCGTCCCAGGCAGGGGAATTTTAATTATTCTGTAAGCGAACAACACCAAATGCTCCTAGACCTAGACATGCTTGCAAAAGCGGGTGTTAGTGGTATTGTGGTTGGTGCGCTAACCAGAGATAAACAATTAGACGAACGATTTACCCAATTAATAGCATACCGCGCTAAACAATACAATTTAGGCATTACGTTTCATCGTGCATTTGATGTTTGCGTGAATCCAAAAGAAACACTTGAACAGCTCGTTAATCTAGGAATAGAACGCATTTTAACTAGCGGATTTGCCTCAAAGGTAGATGCTGACCAACTCTCCAAAATTTTGGAGTGGTCTCAAAATAGAATACAGATTCAAGCAGGAAGTGGGGTAAATGCAGAGATAGTCAGGGCTCTAAGAATAGCAGGTATTCAGGCATTTCACTGTACGGCTCGTAAGTGGTCTTTACCTCAAGAGGATACCCTAGGATTTTCGGGCGAGTGGAACCGCGATGATAACAAAATAAAAGCCATGGTACAGGTCGCTAGAAATGAATTTCCTTTAAAAGAGCCTATGTAAAAGTTGAAGGTTTTAAATAAGGAAGCTTCTCAATAGTTCATGACGTTGTAATGTCTTCCCAATATGATTTGAAATAAAAAACCCACGCCTTAGGCGTGGGTTTTTGTAATACTATAAGAGGTCTATATTACTTTCCCCAACGTTGAATTTGTTTCACTGTTACATTTACCGGAATAGGTATACCCGGGAACGTTAATGAAAGGGTTGTATCGTATCGGAATGTGAGTTCCTCTTTGGTTAGACGCAGAATACTAAATTCAAGATTGTTAGGAGTTAAAGATCCTCCACCTAAGGGGTTATCCACACCTAAGTCTAACCCTTCTAAAACTAAAATTGAGTCGTTTTTGATAGACCATCCAAGGCTATCTAATTGCACTCCAGCAGAGTCAATTACCAAACTACCGTCTTCTCCAAAATTTGCTTCAGTATTGGTGGTAGGAGTCACATCATTAGAATCAAGGAATGGAAGCGCTTGAATTTGGAATTCTTGGTTAACCCCTGTCCAAACCCCTGTTACTTTGAACTCTGTGCTTCTGTTCTCCCATTTTTTACAGCTCATGGCGAATAGTCCAATTACTGCGATTAAGGCGATTTTTTTCATTTTGATTGTTTTTAATTTAAATGTGTTAAACGATTATTGTGCCAAAGCATCAATAGCTTTGTTTTTATCTGCTTCAAGTTGTTTTTTTAATAAGTCTAAGTTAGCAAATTCTTGAATGCCCCTAAGAAACTTGTATAAATCAAACTGTACATCATTTCCATAGAGATTAATGTCTACCCCAATACAATGGACTTCTAATTTCCTTTGCTTGCTGCCTAATGTAGGCCTAGCACCTAAATTAGCCATAGCATTGTAGGTATGGCCATTCACATGAAGTTTACCTGCATAAACACCATCTGAAGGAAGAAGCTTTTCCGTGAAATCACATTCAATATTCGCCGTTGGAAAACCGATGGTTCTTCCAATTTGATTCCCTTTTATGACCCTGCCGCAAATGGAATATTGAGTGCCTAAATATACATTGGCTAATTCTACATTCCCCAGCGCGAGCGCTTTTCTAATTTTAGTGCTGCTAACATTGACTTGGTCAATATCAAAGGCCGTTATTTCTTCTACCTCAAAGCCGTAAATGGGCCCGAATTCCTTTAAATGTTCAAAGCTACCTTCTCTGTTTCTACCAAAATGATGGTCATATCCAATGACTAAATGCTTAACCCCAATCTGATTTACAAGATATTCTCTAACGAAATCAAGCGATTGCGTGCGCGAAAACTCTCGTGTAAAAGGATGTATGATGAGGTGATCAATACCCGTTTTTTCAAGTAATGAAATTTTTTCGTTTTCACTAGAAAGCAATTCTAGTTCAACATCTGGTTGAAGTACAATCCTTGGGTGCGGAGAGAACGTTAACAGCACACTCTCACCACCTACTTCTTTTGCTTTGGTAACAAGTTGATTTAAAATTTTCCTATGCCCTAGGTGGACCCCATCAAAGGTTCCTGTGGTTGCTACGGCACAAGAAATAGTCTTAAAATTGTTTAAACCGTAAGTTACTTTCAACGTCTGTTGTAATTTGGCCTAAAATTAAGCATTGCAATTTTCACATCAATGAAAAAGATACACCCATTACAGGCAATTCAAGCGGGTTGGATTAGATATTCTAATAAAGCGGGAATGTACACCTCCTTTACAGTTATGACGTTATTGATTTCTTTAGTGCTTACTTCAGTAGCTACAGGAATAGGCATTGTATTCTCATTTAACACATTCATACAAGACACCGTAGTAGCAATTTTAATTGGAGTAGTAAGCGGTATAATAAATATCGGATATGCTCATTTCGCAGCAAAGGATGAATCTGGTGATGCTGCTGAATTTGGAAACTTCTTATTAGGCTTTAGTACGAATATTAAATCCCTTATTCTCGTTTTGATAGCGACAGTGTTTATTACACAGATAAATTCTTTAACCATACCACAAGAGCTTCAGAATTTAAATCTAGAAGAAGAAAATCAAATACAAGATTTGGAAGAGCTAATGATGTTTTTCGATGAAATCGGGATCCTATTAGTCGATAATATCGGAAGTATACTATTATTCTTGGGCGTTCAGGTATTTCTTGGTATTGTCTTAATGTTCGCTCCATTTGCCGCATCTCTAGAAAATCAAGATGCTATTCAAGCACTTCGCTACTCAATTATGACTGCATTACCCAATTTCTTCAACATCCTTTTTGCTTATTTAATCATAGGGCTCGCGGTTGGGATGTATACCTATCTATTATTGCTTTTAGGGACGCCAGGTACTATAATTCTTCTGGTATCTTTTTTTATAGGGTTGTTTGTTGTTATTCCCGTACTCAATCTTATAGCCTACGATATGTTTACTCAGCTTAAAGACGATTAACCTTATAATACGATTGTATTCTTAGGAATGATTATGTGAATAGTAGTTCCAAGGTTTAGTTCGCTTTCAACTGCCCAGTCCCATCCTGCGTCTTTGATAAGTTGAAGTGCAAAGTATACACCTAATCCGCTACCACCTTGCTTCGAACGCTGATTATTAAATGGAGTCCCATATCTGTCAAGGGCTTCTTGACTCATGCCATCACCATCGTCAACAATGCTTAAATAGATATCACTTGAGTCAACTCTAACATCAATAGAAATTATGCTAGAACCATATTTTTCAGCATTGGAAATCACAGATTCTAGACCTAAATCCAAAGCAATTTTCGAATTAGCACTGATATTAAAATCCGTGCCTTCATGTATAGTAAGAGTTGTTCGTTCAGCATACTCTTCTAACAACGTGTTTATGGTTGTAAATTTGTTATCAACATGAGAGATAATACTACGGCTTGCTTTGGATAGCAGGGTATGGACAATACTATTTACTCTGGCTCTATCATGATCTAAAGACTGAATGTCTTCATCATTAATTTCTAATTGTGACTCTTTTTTCAGCTTTAATATTTCTATTCTATTTCCTAAAGATGTAATTGGCGTGCGGATGTTATGTGAAAGCAATGTGAATACATTGTTTGTCCAGTTTCTATCCTGTTGAGCTACCTCAGTAATTAAGGTTTCATAGCGCGACTTTGTGTTTTGATAAAGAGAAACCGCATAGCCTGCCAAAGACATGAGCAGAATGAACACTAATAAAAAGTGGTCATCATCACTATCGCTATAATACGGAGAGCCTAAATCCCATACTAAGAGAATTACTTTTACTACGATTAAGCTTAAAATTGCAAATGGTCCAAGATTTCGGTCTGCCAATAACCTAGGCCTAATGCTGGTAGGGTTATGATGATTGTTCATCCTTAAGCCAACCATCGCCATTGCAAATATAGATAACAGCCCAGGAAAAAAGATAAATAACCAAATGCCAATAAATAAAGAATTCAATAGAACCCCATGATTAGGCTTATTAAGTAATAAAGAAGCACGGTAGAATAAAGGTCCAAGGAATATGATAATAATTCCTATAGAAAATTCGTCTTGTACAATTGCTAAGTAAACAAGCAGCAGCAGCCCTCCAGGAAGTAAGCCATCCCGTGATTTCATCCATTTACTCTCCATAAATAGCGTAAAACACGGTGTAAATGAAAAAGAAGGACAACAAGGTTAAAAGAGCCAGTATGAGCATATTTATAAGGTCCACCCTTGCTTGAAGTTGCTCCAAATTTATTTTGTTGGACACCCTATATTTTTTTATAAAAGTTGAAGTTTCTACCATAATAGCAAGGCATTCATCATGATTAATCAACTGATTAAATTCCATTAACCGATCGGTCTGAATTCTCTTGTCAATACTTATAAAATGATCTCTGATGAGATCAATTGCGCTATTTTCTAAACTCTCTTGAATTTGTTTATACTCGCTCGAAAAGTAGTCTCCAGCTATGTTAGTTTGTTCGTAATTGTGAACAAGCCATACTAAGTACCTATATTGACTTACTTCAAGTTCAGTTTGAGACATATCTTGGTACAATTTCGTTGTCTTTTTTTCGAAATGCATAAGCGCCAGTTGCAAACAGAAGGTACTTAAGGAGATAATAAACGCTACGGAGAAAAGAAATTTTAGGTTTGCTTTAATTTCGCTCGCGTTAAATTGTACTGACATATTTAAAAATTAATGAAATCAGAATGTATATAATTAGTTTAATTATCAATGCAGACAGC